>Ga0247844_1000065_pt1 | contig 203430 bp, 166 predicted proteins | sample LaCtaG_FD_192421 | JGI IMG/M metagenome (GOLD analysis project Ga0247844, IMG submission 192421) | Freshwater microbial communities from meromictic Lake La Cruz, Castile-La Mancha, Spain - LaCruzMarch201714.5m_1 | ecosystem: Environmental > Aquatic > Freshwater > Lake | place: Spain...
CTCGCCGCGGCAGGCGTTCGGGGGGAACAACCGGGTGCTTGCGCACCTACGCGGCAAAGAAACCAAACAACGAAACAAAACGCAGATCTCTAGTTTTGAAGTGTCCCGCTTCCGGGGGCAGGTCAGATTCACCATGGAGGACATGAAGAGCATGAAGAAACATAGTTTGTGGTGAAACCGAGTGCGTGATCTGCCTCATGCGGCAGGCGAGCCACAAAACAATTTCCCGAGCCACTTCGTGCAATGACTCGAAGACGCTTATAGAGCATCATTCCTTCATGGCCTTCGTGCTCTCCGTGGTAAATTTCCTAATTTCGGAAGTCTGAACACTGGGCCAGAATATCGCTCAACTCACCGCGACTGTTAGTGCATTACCGACCCAAGCGACGCACGATTTGCACGATGCTCAGATCGGGGTCGCCGGTCTCAACGCTGGAACACTCGCGGAGGGAGCTGTTGCCGGTGCAGCCGGAGCCGCACCGTCTGCCGGTGCCGCTGGAGCAGCGGGAGCGGCCTCCGATATCATTTCTTTGGGGATCGCTTGAAGTGCCGGCTGCGTCCACGGCTCGGAGCGCACGCCAGTGCTCTCACGGATTTTTGCTACAAACTCAGGTGTAATCGGCGGCGCCTGATTTCCCCATTCTGACCGGATGTAGGTAAGAATCGAAGCGATCTGGTCGTCTTTTAACTGCTGCCACGGTGGCATGGCATTGTTGTATGTTTCACCTTTCACTTGGATAGGCCCTTGGAGCCCATGTAGCATTATCTTCACTAGGTGGTTATCCCCATGCCAGTCACCACCGAGGACCCATTCGCTGCCAATCAGCGGCGGGAACTGACGCGCCACGCCTGCACCCGTTGTCTGGTGACAAGCTACGCAGTTGGCTGTATAGAGGCGCTTGCCCACCACCATCGGGTCGGGAGGCGCCACCGGACCGCTCGATCCGCCTACCCATGAAACTTGGGACGCATTGAAGACGTCAGGACGAAATCCTCCGCTGTTATAGGCGAGATACATACCCGCCCAGAAAATGATCCCGAAGAACAGAGTGATCAGCCAAAAAGGAACCGGCTCGTATCCGTCCTCAGGATCTTGCTGCTCACGCAGAATCGAACCATGGACGTTGGCTACGTTCATTTCATCCGAGACTTGCGAATCGGAGAAGTGTTCTTCGTTTTTGGGATCGTTAGAGTCGGTCACGATTTGATCGTAATTTAAATTTGATGTGTGTCGATGTTGCGAATCAAGCGTTGTCTACTGAGCCTCTTCCGGAGCTTCAGGCAATGGGTAGTTGCGCTTCAATGAAATAAGGTAAGCCACTAGGTCCTTCGCCTCTTGCGTCGGGACCACCTCGTATCCTGGTCCAGGTGCATGCGGTCCAGTTACCGCAATCGCCTCCGCACTCGGCTGGCCTTGGATCTTTCGCACCTTGTAAAGGTAGCGGTAGGACGGCATGATTGATCCCTCCGACAACTGTGCTGGCTCGAAAAGGTGCTGATGATGCCATGCCACGCTAGGTTGGCGGACACCAATGTTTGTCAGGTCGGGCCCGGTCCGCATGGTGCCAAGGAAAACTGTGCGCTCGTGGATATAATCTCGGGCCACGGTGCGACGAGGGCCAAGTCCCTTTGCGATATCCGTGGAAAGCGACGCAGGGCGGACCTGTTGGCTGTGACAATAGAGACACCCGTTAGCCGCATAGACTTTTTGGCCGGCAATCGCGCTGCCCGAAAGCGGCGGCGGGAGCAGGCCACCAGTATCCTCCGAGACTAAAGGCTCCAGCGACCCAAGATTCACATACGCGTAGGCGACGATGCCAAGCCACGCAGAACCAAACGTGGCAAGTATTCCGATAAACAACAGAGGTAACCTATTCATACGCTAGCCAATTCTTCAGTGGGCTTCGAAAACAACGTTGGAGATTTCTTCTGATCGCCCGCACGTAGAAGCATCAACGTGAAATTCACAGCAAATGCCACATGAGCCGCCGTCAGAAGAATTCCGGTGAGCGAACGCACATACCGGAATGGCGAAGCGAGATGGAGTGATGACATGAACGACACCTCGACATCCCGAAGCGCAAATCCCTGAATCAACCCGCCCACAGTGAGCGTGCCAACCATCAATATGATTCCAACCGCTGCCAGCCAAAAGTGCCAGCGAATCAATGACGCCGATGGCCACTCCCAGCCGGTTAGGCGTGGGATGATGTAATACATCGCCCCGAACATCATCATCGTGAAAAACCCATAAAGCCCCAAATGGGAGTGTCCGATGGTGTAATCGGTAAAGTGGGTAAGCGAGTTCAGCGATGGGATTGCCATCGTGCTGCCTTGAAAGCTGACCAGTGTATAAGTCATCGCTCCAAACACAGTAAATCGCAGCGTCGGGCTCCATTTAAGGTATGCAAAATTACCGCGCATCGTCATGTGGTGATTGATCGCAACCGTAATCACCGGAATAAACATCATGATGCTTGCCACCACGCCAGCGCTGATCATCCATGCCGGAAATGGACCACCGATCAAGTGATGCATCCCGTTCCAGCTGTAGAAAAGCGCGAGCGACCAGAATCCGAGAATACTCAAGTAGTAGCTGTGAATGGGTCGTCCGATCACTTTCGGAATAAAATAATAGGCACTCGCGAGACCGATCGGAGTAAACCAGAGACCCAGTGCGTTATGTCCATACCACCAGTTTACCGCCGCCTGTGCCGAGCCTTGAACTGGCTGCCAGATCAGCATGATATTTGCCGTCGCATACAGCCACGGGAACCAAAGCACCGCCGCCAGCAAATACCACTGAGAAACATACACATGACCGGGCTTACGGAATCGGAACATGACAATCGCCCACACACCCACTAACGAGTAGGCAAAGAAAAGAATCGGGGTCACGTAGCCAGGGAACTCCAGCCACTCGACGGAGCGACTGTCACCGGCCAAGAGCGCAAGCGTTCCAATAAGGACCCCGAGGTTCCAGATGAGGCCCGCCGAAATGATCAAGCTTGGATTCCGGAGTGGCACGCGACAGAGCCTCGCCATCAACCAAATCGCCACCCCCAACCCTGCGGTGGATGCCCAGCCGTAAGCAACGACGTTCAAATGCGCGGGGCGCATCCGGCCGAAAGTCAACCACGCGTCGGCATCGAGGAACCCAGGGTAATTCATTTTGAACGCAGCCAGCGTCCCAAGGACGGAGCCGATCAGAAGCCAAAAGATAGAGGCTCCGAAAAACAGCAAAAGCGGACCGCGAAGTGACCGATCGATCTCGTAGCGTTCCTGAGTGCTGAGTGCCTCCACGCGAGTGGAGGGGTGGGGTGCTAAGGCGGTAGCGGCGCTCATGATTTCATCAATTGTTTGACAGCATTGCGGCTGCGTTGGTCCGGAAAGCAATCGGTGACTTCCCCGATCGGTTCTCTATCGTCAAAGATCACCTTGGCTCCAGCCGGCAAGTCCTTGAGTTGGCCATCCCGCACCGCCCAGAAAAAAGCACCGAGCGCTGAGCCTCCCAACAAGAAAAAGCCGACAGCAAGAAGGATGATTCCAGTTTCCATACGCGGTTAGTTTGTTGCAGGCGTTGGCGGCGTCGCGACAGCCGTGTCCTCAGGTGCTGGCGATACAGGGTTTGCAGGCACAGGATCCGAAACTGGCGCGGCTTTCGCAGCAGCCTCGGCTGCCGCTGCATCCGGATCAATCAATGTGCCCGGCTGCGGCTTGCGCGTGTTCAAAGCGGCGATCTCGAGTTCCATCGCTCGCTGAATCGGTATTCGGACAGTTCCTTTGTCCTTGTCGACCCACGAGTAGCCAGTGAGTTCCTTCTCATTGGAAGCGTGAAGTTCTTGGAGATTTTTGGTTCGAACGACCGCTGCTTCTGCCTCGACATTCGAGCCGGTAGCGACCCATAAGCGAATCAACTCAGTGGCACCCCAACCGAGGGCGATCATCAAAAGTCCGGCAATAAAAATCGGCCAGACCGATCGGTTATCCGGTTGAGTGGTGGTAGAGACGTCGGATGACATTAGTTTTTCAGTTGCACAGAAGGTTCGATGCGAGGGTCTTTAGACGGGAAGAGGCTGCTGTCTCCAAGACGTTTGATGAACACTGCTGCAAGGATGCAGCCGATCGCCAGCGGACACAAGAAGTCCATGAAGTGCACGGAAACCCCGGTGCGGTGCAGGACTGGCAGGACCATGATGTAGAGGTCAAGGAAGTGCATCATCAAGATCCATACGGCCATTACGCACAGGAAGGCCGGGCGGCGCTTATTCGACTGCGGAAGCAGAAGCAGAAAAGGAACAAAAAAGTGTCCGATTACCAAAGCGATGTTCAAATACCACCACGATTCCGTATTTCGCTGAAGGAACCACACCGTCTCCTCAGGGATATTGGCATACCAGATCAGCATGTATTGGCTGAAGCTGATGTAGGCCCAGAAGACTGTGAACGCAAACATGAGCTTGCCCATGATGTGGTAGTGCTCGAGCGTCACCACGTTTTTCAGGTATCCGGCATTCCGGAGGGCTGTAATGATCAACACTAACACACACATCGAGCTCAGCGCAGTTCCAGCAAAGATGTAAACGCCCCACATGGTTGAGAACCAATGGAAGTCCAAGCCCATGAGATAATCGAACGCAGCGAACGAAACCGCCACGGCGAACAGCGGCAAACTCGCGAACGTAACTCTCCGGTTCATCACCGTGTATTTCGGGTCCCCATCGGCGTCCTGACGAACCGAGTTCCTCTTCAACAGATACGAGGCAACCGCGAAAAATCCGAAGTAAAAAATACACCGAGCCCAGAAGAACGGCTGATTGAGATAAGCGGATTTACCGTCCAAAAGAGCATCCTCACCGGGCGCCATTTTCATCCATTTCCAGAGTTCCTCGCGCACGAAAAAGAGTGGGATAAAGAGAATCCCTAGCACCAAAAGGAGGCTAGCCATGTTTTCCAACTGGCGCCGGACGACCGTGCTCCACTCGGCATCCACTCCATGATGCACCAGAATCCAAAACAGCCCTCCCATGCAAATCGTAAAGAAGAAATAGAATCCAAACAGATACGAAAAGGCGAACTGCCGCGAGTCGTAAAATGCGTAGGCAAAACACGCAAGCAGCGTCAATGCACCGACGCCTGCGAGTAGCAAGAATTTGCCGCCGACATGCTTGTAGTCGAAGGTCTCAGGTTTAATCTCAGCGTGGGAGTGGTCACTCATGGTGCGATAAAGTATGGGCTACTGGGCGTCGAGCTGGGCTCGTTCGGTTGCCGGGACATCCGCCACGGGAGAGCCCTGAGAGCGCTGAATGGCGCGGACGTATGCCACAATCGCCCAGCGATCCGGGACTTGGATATTTTGGCCGTATCCCATCATGGTGTTCTTTCCGTGGGTGATGGTATTGTAAATCTCACCGTCTGACATCTCACGGATCCGAGATTGGTTCAGGTTGGCAATTCCAACAAGCCCGTATTTCGACGTGATTCCATTTCCGGCACCGGTCGCTCCGTGGCAGACCGCGCAGTTGATGGTGTAGCGTTCCTTGCCGCGAGCCATCACTGCAGCGGTGACTTCAAATGGCAGGCCCGTGCCCCAGCGGTCACCCATTTTCCCCGTGTTGAGGTAATCGGGCGCGCCGGTGAACGCGATATTTTCATACGGACCAAAAGCCTCCGCAGTTTCGGCAAGATCCGTGTCACCCTGCGGCATCACATAGCCCAGCGGCACTGTGGCTGCCACCGGCGGACGGGTCGCCGATCCATCTGCAAAAAATCCGCTCGGTTTCTGCGCTTTCACCTTTGGCTGGTGATCCATGTCCGGAAAAATCTCAATGGGTGGTGACTTAAACCGCTGGCCGCGAAAGCCAGCAATCGACACCACCGTGATAACCAGCAATCCGAAAATGATGAAAAAGTATTTGAGCATGGGAATTTGTCGCTCCCCGAAGGGATTCTCGCGCAAGCGTGAATTACAGATGACCAACTTGCGTCGTCAATCCATTTTACGCTTACCAGCCACCATTGGATATTCACCACGGCAACTTTGCCGAGAGCATTCGAAAACGGGTGGTTGTGGTCAAGGAGATATTAGATTTCCTAATGGGTAAATCGAAAAATGGGTTTATCGGCCTGCGGGGCGTCTTCTGGCTAGTCGACGGGGGACACAAGCTTGACCTTGCCGCTCCGCTCCGGCATTCGTTGGGGCACGGGATCATGGGCAAGTTTCACACCAGAGTCGAATCGTGAAAAAACAAAGCCGAATGCGCCGACATCCGCTGTGGTGGCCCCGCACTGACGCACTTGTTCGGATCGTCGGCGATGTCACCTCAGCGACGGTCGAGCATTCTCGTCATGCAGAGTTGATCGATCACGTGTGGATCAACGTCGATGCGGGCATCGGAGCGGACGTTGAGGTTTCGATCAACTCGCGGTCCCGGAAAAACGAACTGGCAGGGTTCGATCCACGCGTCCGCGCCGGAGTGGTTCGGGGGATCTGGCAGGTCCTGCCCGGACGAGGGGTTCACGCGATGCCGGATGGATTTGACTACACGGAGGTGGAAACTCGGGAAAACGTCTTTTTCGAACACAAAGACCGCGTGGAAATCGAGGAACTTCTCGTGACCCGCGCGAACCGATGCGTCAGAATCGAGGTCTGGGGCATGCCGTATCATCGGCGCATTCCGGGAATTCACCAGATTCACTCGCGCCGGGCCAGTTGCGCGGTGAGCACGGATGTGTCAGGAGCAGATGGTGCGGTGCTCTTCTACTTCGACGAAGAATCGGCCAGCGAGTTGTGGATGTTTAAATTTTGCGGCCAACCGTGAGCGCCTCCGAAACAAGACCCGCCGCGAATCTCTGGAATTGCCGGATTCCGTGCGCGGGTTTGTTTTTGGCTGCGATGGCAGGTGTCGTGCTTTCGGAGTTCGTGGGCGCTCCGGCCGCGCTTTGGTTGGCGCTCGGAGTGCTCGCCGGAGGGCTTGCCTTTGTGCCCCGACTGACAGCGCTGCTTTGGGTCGCCACAGCCTTGGTTTTTGCCGGCATGCATGCTGTTCAGTCCCGTGAGTCACCGGGACACCGCCTCGCGCTCGCCGTCGGGAATGATTCGGTGGATACCACCGCGCTTGTGCGGGTGTATGAACCATTTCGCTCATCGGGCGGGGGCGCGGTCCCCCGCTGGCGAGCACAGGGAGCGATCAACCTCGCTCACAAGACGGATTGGATCCCGGTGCTTCTCACTTGGCAAGGTAACGACCCACCGGCATACGGAGACCAATTGCGGGCGACGGTGTCGATCCGCCGCATACCCGCCGCGCGCAACCCCGGGGAGTTTGATGCGAGGGCATGGCAACGTTTATCGGGGGTCTATTGTGAGGTGAAGATCGAGTCGGCCGCCCGGCCGGATTTGATATCCAGCGATCCGAATCCGCTCATTGTATTCGCCCTTCGAGCACGCGCCAACATGATCGAGACTCTGAGCATCGGCATCGGCGGAACGCTCGAGTCCGCAATCATCCTCGGAATGACCATCGGAGACACCCGTAAAATGCCTGACGAGATCGAGGATGCCTTTCGCGAAGCTGGTGTCTTTCATTTGTTTTCGGTGAGCGGACTGCATGTCGGAATGATCGCAGGAATCCTGTGGTTCCTCATGGGAATCGCAGGCGTCGATAAACGGAAAGCGGCGCTCATCTTGATCCCATGCGTCTTCTTTTATGCGCTGGTGACCGGACTCAAACCCGCGAGCGTCCGGGCAGCAACCATGATCGCGATGGTTGCAGGCGGGCTGATCTTTCATCGCCAGCCGCTCGCCCTGAATAGCCTGTGCGCGGCGGGGCTTATCATCCTCGGAGTAAATACGAATGAGCTCTTCAATCCAGGCTTTCAGCTTTCGTTCGTCGTTGTAGCCGCGATTTTGCTGATCGCATTGCCGCTCTATCGCGTCATGGAAACTGCGATCAGGCCGGATCCATTCATCCCGAGGCAACTGCTCCCGAAGTGGCGCATCGGACTCTGGGATGCAGGCCTCGCCGGTGCGGGATTGGTTTCGGTCTCGCTCGCGGCATGGATCGGCTCGCTGCCGCTGACTGTCATCTATTTCAACCTGGTGTCATTCGCTGCGCTTCCAGTGAACATCTTGATCGTGCCGCTCGCGTTTGTATCGCTGGCCCTTGCCGCCGGATCGGTCGGCACCGGATGGGCTCTACCCGTCGTGGCTGATTTGCTGAACCATGCGAACCTCGTGGTCACTAAGACAATTGTCGCAATCGTGATGGCATTCACGTCGATACCCGGCGGGCACTTTTACGTGGCTCCACCAATGCCAGCGAAAACCCTTGCGGAAGTCACCGTGATGGATTTTGGCTCTGGCGGATGCACCGTCCTGCGAACGCGAAACGGGGTTTGGTTGATCGATGGAGGATCGTCTTACGATGGGCGCTCAACACTGCTTCGCTACCTTCGCAGCCTCGGTGCGAATGAAATTCGCGGGGTATTTCTTACGCACGGCGACTCGCGTCACCTAGGCGGACTGGCATCGATCTCAAAGCGCATACCGGTTCTTGAGGCATGGGAGAGTAGTGTTTCAGACCGCTCACCCACCCGCCGGAAACTCCGTGCCTCACTCGCCGAGTCGGGCATCACGGTTCACGAAGCAATCCCGGGCGACGTCATCGAAGTTGCCGATGCTATAACGATCTCGGTGCTTTTTCCGCCGCAGGGAATCGATCATGCACTCGCCGATGAGAAGGCTCTCATTCTTCGAATCGATGCCGGTGATCAGCGGATCTTGTTGTTATCTGACGCCGGGAGTTTCGCGGAAGCTTGGCTGATCGAAAATACTCCGCCGGCCATCCGCGCCGAGATTTTAGTCAAAGGACACCCTCAAAGAGGAGAGTCTGGATTACCTGCCTTCCTTTCGGCGGTGAGGCCGCAAGTCGCGATCCAAGAGGCACCACCCATGTCTCGATCCGGCGACACCGCGTCGTCAATCCGCGCAAACTGCGAGATCCTAGGAGTGCCTTTCCTTTCGCAAAAGGAGACCGGAGCCGTCACGCTGGAGGTCCGGTCGGCGATGACAATCGTTTCTCAGTTTCTTAGCGGATGGCAACCGATGGAGATCACCCGCGATGCGGATTAGCTCGGGCTAGTTCGACGGCACGTGTGCGTCCAAAAATTCGCTAGCCTCGCGAAGGATCGTCGCCCGATCCTCCGACGACCGCCCAAGCCAACTCTTCACCATCATGGAGGTGCGTGGGTTTCGCACAAACCGCTCCTGATGCCGATCGTAAAACGCCCAGTAGAGCAGAGTGAACGGACACGCGTCCTTGCCGGATTTTACTGCCGGTTTGTAGCGGCAGCCTTTGCAGTAGTCGCTCATTTTCGAGATGTATGCACCGGCGCCGGCATACGGTTTCGTCGCCATGAACCCACCATCTGCATGCAGCGCCATCCCCAGCACATTGGCGGCCATCACCCAATCGTGGGCATCCAAATACATTTCGGTAAACCAACTCAACGCCTCCTGCGGTCGCACGCCCCCGAGGAGTAGGAAGTTGCCGAGGATCATCAGGCGTTGGATGTGGTGATTGTACCCGGTGTCGATCACCTGCTGGAGCGAGCACTTAAGGCAGTTCAGGTCGGTGTCTGCGGTGTAAAAAAACGACGGCAACGGGCGGTGGGCTTGAAGGCCGTTGACGCTCGCGTAGTCCGGCATCCGCAACCAATAAACGCCGTTTACGAACTCCCGCCATCCAAGAATCTGACGCACAAACCCCTCGACTGCGGACAGCGGAGCGGTGCCGTTTTTCCATGCGGAGACGGCGGCGCGGACGCATTCCATCGGCTCAAGTAATCCGATGTTGATCATCGGCGAAATCAGCGAATGGAACATCGTTCGCTCTCTGGTGACCATGAGATCTTGAAAGTCGCCGAAGCTCGTAAGGCGCTCCGTCACAAATCGCTCAAGCCACACCAGAGACTCAGCCCGCGTGACTGGAAGCCAGAATGTATCAGCCTCTCCGGGCGAGTCAGGGAAAAATGTTTCGACGTCGGCAATGACCGCTTCGGTCAGCGCATCGCGGTTTCCGGTTGGCGCAGCGGGAGGTGTCGGGGGTCCCATCGCCCGCCACTGGGTGATGGTCTTTCGGTTTTCGATGTCAAAATTCCACGCTCCGCCGACTGGCTTGCCATCCGGCTCGATGAGCACATCCAACTCGGCCCGAACGCGGCGGTAGTGGTTTTCCATGAGGAGGTGTTTTTTGGCACCGGCCCATGATGCAAACTCATCGCGACTCACCAAAAACATGACCGTCGGAAGCATGCGGCATTCGGCTTTCGCAGCGGCGCACGCTGCGCGGAGCTCCTGAGTTTCGCGATACGAGTTCGGCTCCATGAGCACGACCTCGTCGCATGGTTGCTCAACCAAACATTGTAGAAGACCGGATGCGTGGTCGTGATTTTCTTCAAGTGCCAGATAGCTCACCTGCCAACCGTCGGCACGCAGGGACTCAGCGAAGTGCCGCATCGCCGAGAAGATCAGGACAAGTTTTTGTTTATGAAATGCGAGTGGTTGGCCGTGCGCGCGCGACTCAATCAGGATCACGCGGTCCATCGTACGATCCCCGGCAGCGAGTGCAGGGTGATTCGGGCAGAGTTGATCACCGAGAATCCAAATCGCGCGACGTTTCATATCTTAAGAACGCACGCGCCGCAAAACAGGACGCCTGCCACATGCACTACCGCTGCCAATGCTTTGCCAGTCGCTTCAGTTTCGCGTAATGCAACGTGCCCTCCGGTTTATCGCCTGCCTTTGGCTCATGCAGAAAATTGATCAGCCAAATCGCACACGCGAGCGCCGGAATCAGGGCGGCAAAATAGATGCTGTGCCTGCGCCAAGTAAACCAATCCGCCGCCCATTCATACGTGCCGATTGCGTCGAGTGTCACACCCCACACAATCGGCGATGCCCCAAGACCAAGGCTGGTGATCACCGTGAAGAGAGCAAAAAAGTGATTCCGTCCCATCTCAGGTATCGTGGACATCGTGATCCGGAGATTCGCCAAGTTGAAATTTGCCCCTGCCAACCCTGCCAGAAAATTGATCCCTGCGATAACCCAGATCGTGCACGGGATCACGTCTGCTGCGACGAGCCACCACCCCGAAATAACGACCACAAATCCGCCCAATGCCAGACGCAACACCAGTTTACTTCCTACCTGATCAATCACCCGTCCCGTCAGCAGCAGCGATAAAATCGGTCCGACAAATGTCACTCCCGATAGGTAAAGAATCAGGTCCGGCTGGAAGTTCGGAAATTCCCGCAAATACTCGACCGAAAACACACCCACGCCGCCGATCACCACCATAAACAGGAGGTTAAAAACCAGCAGTTGGAAAAATGGCTTATATTGGATCATCGCCCTCCACGGCACGGCCTGGGCGGACCGGCTCGTCACATCGCCCGCCGGGGCATCGGGGATGCGTTTGATAAAATACAAGCTCACGGCACCACCGAATGCGCTTACAAGAAACACCAACGAATACTCCCAGTTGTCCACATGGCCGGTCATCACGATGGCAGATACCACCAGCGAAAACAAACTGCCGAGGTACATGAAAAACTGGTCGAACGCGATGAACCTTCCCCGCGCAGCGTCCGGGATAATGGCCGCAATCCACGGCATAAACCCGGCTGAAGAAATGCCACGCAACAGATTGAAAACAAAGAGCACCGCGAGCAAGGCACACAATTTCGACAGGTTATCCAAGAACCCGAGCAGCGGGATCGCAGCAACCACAAAAATAAACACGGTTCGAGCACCCCAGCCCGCCAACACAAACTGCCGATACGAACAACGGTCCAAAAACCGGGCCGCCGGCAACTGCATCACTGTCATCAGCGGCGTAAAAGCTGCCACAATCCCAAGCACCGTCGAACTGGCACCTAGCGATTTTGCAAACAGGATGATCGGCGCACCCATCATGATCTGAAACGCCACCGCGTTAAACATCTGAAACCAATGCGCGTTAAATGCGCCCGGCGGACAACCGCTAGCGGTCGAAGAATCAGGCGCGGGAGATTGGCTCACAACCAGCAAGTATAGTCAGTGCCCACTAAGATGCCCGAAAAAAAGCGGTGCAGTCGCACGCAAGCGAGGTCGGTGGCACAATCATCGAGCCAAAACCTGCCCACGCCAAATCCAATCGTTTTCCTCAATTTTCCGCGGTGACTCAGGTGACCGTCCGCCGTCATCGACGTCATTCCAGCCGATGGAATACAACAAGAATGAACCGACTCCCTCCACACGAGAACGAATCGGCGCTCCGTCGATCGGGTCCATCGGAACCGATGGGAGAAACTCCGGCACGAGATCGGATAGTGATCCGGGGAGCTCACCGTTGGCGCGAAAGAATTGTTCGATTGCAACCGCTGCGCTCGCGAGTGCGACCTCGGCTTGCGCCTTTGCGACACGTTTCGGAACGCCTGTGATGGCGGGCATTGCGAGCAACGATAGCAACCTTCGAACGTTCTGACTTGGACTGGCCTTGATCGCCTGCCACTGATCGTCAAATCTTTTGGTTGTCGCAGGCATGATACGCGGAACGTCTGCTGTCAGCGCCTCGATGAACTCTTGAAGCGATTGATTGTAAAATGCTTGGTCCCCATCGAGCAATACCCACGAATACCCTTGCACCGCAACAGCCGTCCAAAAGCTGGTGCCACCCGACGCGTCGGGATAAGTCGCAAACAGGGCGCCGATGTCGAACTTGCCCTCTACAAGGGTGTTGAATCCCGCGCGCTCTCCTCGCAACGTGTGCACGAGCCGATCAGCAAGATCAATCTGCGACAACCACCGCGCGATCTCTGCCAACTCTTCATCGTTCCAATCCTCCATCCCAATCTTAACAACTGACAACCCGATCATTTGAGTCGAAATTTCGACAAGGAGAGAGATAAGCAGCGGCTCGGAAGATAGCGTCGATGCTAGATACAACAACAGCTTGAGATCGGCGAATGCGGCCTGAGGGTCACCAAGTGCGAGTTGCGCCTCCGCCCGCAGCTTCAGCGTCTGCGCGGCACTTAGCAACGGGCTGACGTGGTCTATCCCCGCCGTGAAGCCCTTTTCATACGTCACAGGGTATCGGGCGCTTTGGCGCTCGGCTAGTGAGCGCATCGTCTCAATCACTCCAGTCGCTGGAGCCGTCGAAGACAAAACGAACACCGCCACATCCTGTGGGAGCGGATCATCCGGTCCGAGGCCTCGATCTGTGCGGAGCTGCAAAACTAGCGAACGAACAGAATCCTTATCGGGCAATGGTGCCAAAGTGGGGAATTCCTGCTCAAAGCGCGCTCGGTCCTCCGCCGCAAGTGGCAGTTTTAGCGCATCCATTTGCACTGGGTCGCTGGTGTCATTCTCGCGCTTAGCGATCAACTCCGTCCAAATCGGATCCGCAAAGAAGTTGTCTTCGTTTGGCACGGGCTCAGGTGCGAGCTCGGTGAGCAGCATCGGTTCATTTTTCTCGATGAGGCTTTTTTGAACGGCTTTCCATTCCGCACGTCCCGTCAATGCAAGCCATGTCGAAACGCCCGCGAGAACCACGACGAGCGCCAAGACCACTGCGCCGCAGCCGATAGCGAGATTTTTGAGGAGTCGGCGTTTAGTCATTGCTCGGATAGTGGATCGTGCAGCAGGTTGTGAATTTTTTGTAATTCCCCTCGCGGAAGATTACGAACGATTTTCACGATCTGTGATTTTCAGAGGTCATACACCGATAGCCAACTCACGAATGCAAAAAAATCGGCGGGATTGGAAAGCCCGGCCCTACCTGGGCTGGTAGGGACCGCTTTCCAAGCGGTCCGACTTGTCCTAGTGTGCCCCGGATGACAGACCCAAGCGCGCATCAACCTCGGAACTGCCCCGAAATCGCGGGCCGCAAGGTAATTCCACACGAAACGCCATGGGCCATTGATCCCACAAAGGAGTGGTTTTTTATCACGATCTGCGCGAAAGACCGATGTGATGCCCCACTCATTCAGGCAACGCTCGGATACGAACTGCTGAAATCCACAGAGGTCTATGAGAATATCGGCAAATGGTCGGTCGATGTGGCATTGGTAATGCCAGATCATGTGCACCTAATCATGCGTTCGCCGAGTGCGCTGTCGGCGGTGATCGCGTCGTGGAAGCGATGGACGGCTAAAAACCTCGGCGTGCGTTGGCAAAGAGATTTCTTTGACCACCGAATCCGACAATCCGAATCGCTGCGGGAAAAAACCGATTACGTGCTAAACAATCCGGTCCGAGCGGGGTTGGTCGAGCGATCGGAGGACTGGCCATACCGTCACGTTAGTTCGCAGCGGGCTTCGATGTTCAAATAGCGCATGCGAAAAGTCGGCGGGCTTGGAAAGCCCGGCCCTACCTAAGCTGGTAGGGACCGCTTTCCAAGCGGTCCGACTTGTCCTGCATGATTGGCTTGTGAGCCGCGAGAATCAGAAAATTGCTTGATGCGTTGCCGGAGTCATGGTGCTACCGTTCCGGACTCAGAGAAGTATGTTTGAAATCAAACCCCGGGAAAAAATGGTGGAACGCGCCGTGTTAGTGGGCGCGTACATGGAAGCCGGTGGACGTGAAGAGGCGGAGGACTTGCTCCAAGAGCTTGGAGAGCTGGTGCAAACGCTTGGCATCCCGGTGATCGAGAGCATCCTCGTGCACCACCGCGAAGCCCATGCGCGCTTATTGCTTGGCACCGGAAAAGCAGAAGAAATTGCCGACCGAGTCAAGGAGATCGCCGCAGACGTGGTGATCTTTGATAACGAACTCACACCAGCTCAACAGCGAAACTGGGAGGAGTTGACCAAAATGACGGTGATCGACCGCCACGAGGTGATCCTGGATATTTTCGGCACAAGGGCTCAGACGCGCGAGGCCCGGATCCAAGTGGATCTCGCGAGGATGTCGTATTCGTTGCCGCGACTCACACGGGCATGGAGCCATCTAGGCAAGCAGGGCGGCGGCATTGGCAGCAAAGGTGAGGGCGAAAGCCAGCTTGAACAGGATAAGCGGAAAATCCGAGGACAGATGGATGGATTGCGCCGCGAGCTTCAGCAAGTCCGCCGGTCCCGCGCCACCCAGCGTAAAGACCGAAAACGCACCCCCGTGCCGAACGCTGCGATCGTCGGATATACCAACGCGGGAAAATCTTCTCTGCTGCGCCGACTGACCGGAGCGGATGTGCTCGTCGAGGATAAACTATTCGCAACACTCGACACCACGACCCGGAAAATTGCCCTTCCAAACAAACAACCTTTGCTACTCACGGACACGGTTGGGTTCGTACGCAAACTTCCGCACCAACTCGTCGAGTCTTTCAATGCCACGCTGGAGGAAGCGGCACTCTCGGATTTTTTGATCCATGTCCTTGATGCGTCTCAACCCAAAGTCATGGAGTTTTACAACACCACGATGCACGTGCTCGGCGAACTCGGTGCCGACACAAAGCAGATGCTCGTCGTGTTCAACAAAATGGACAAAGTCGATGACCCATCCACGCGCACCGTGCTGCGCCGGCATTTTCCCAACGCGGTGTTCGTGTCGGTTCATTCCGGCGATGGGATGGACGAGTTGATCGACCGAATCGGTGGATTCGTCGATCAGGACACCGTGACATTACGATTCACGATGCCACTGGATCGCACTGACGTTCTGGCGCGACTCCACCGTGACGGAAGGGTACATTCGACCGATTACGAGGAGGCCGTCGTGCACGTCCAGGCTACGATTTCGCAGCGTGCGGCGCACGATTTGCTTGAATTTGTGTCCGCTGATTCCGACTTGGCCGCGACCCCATCACCATCGCAAGCGGTCTGAGTTTCGGTGTGCAGCGTACGGGCCCGACTTGGTGATCTGCATTGAATGAGCGGCGGGATTATGGTGGACTCTCCAGTATGAGCCAAGTTGATCCCCGCAAAGTTGAAGTTAAAACTCCGATCACCCGCATCGTAGGCGCTGTCGGCGTTGGTGTCGTTTTGCTTGCAGTTGTTTTTTACGCCGTATTTTCCACAGGCAGGCAGATCACGGACGCCCGAATGCGCGGCGTGATAACCAAAAAAGAATTCCTTCCGCAGAAAGAAGAGCAGGTCGCGTTTGGCAAAGGTGGTGTGGTCGCAGCCGAGTTTGATGGCCGATTCCTCATCTTCGTCGATGTTAAATTCCCGGATGGTACCAACAAAGAATTCGAGGTCGATTTGCGCGATAAGCGCCGCTTCGATGCCGTGAAAGTGGGCGAGGAATTTGATGTCGGTCCGTATGTCCAGCCGGACACGGTGCCGTAGAGGATTCTGCAATTATTTCGAACATTTCGCGCCGAGGCCTGTCGAATTCACCATCGCAGGGCATTCAGCCACAAACTGCGAAACGTCCCAAAACCCCAATATCGTTGTATGAGTCGAAGCACGCAGGAATTAAATCACGAAGTTCAACAGTCCAGCCAATGGGTTCAGCCATTGATGCGAGAGATCAGCAAGGTGGTGGTCGGTCAAAAGGTGCTGGTTGAGCGACTGCTCACTGGTCTGCTCACAAATGGACACGTCCTGCTCGAAGGCGTGCCGGGACTAGCCAAAACACTGACCGTGCGGACGCTGGCATCGTGTATCCACACAGGTTTTCAGCGCTTACAATTTACGCCGGACCTCCTGCCCGCTGACCTCATCGGAACGCTGATCTACAACCCGCGCGAGGGAGAATTTTCAACCAAGCTCGGTCCGATTTTTTCCAATCTTATCCTAGCCGACGAAATCAATCGAGCCCCGGCCAAGGTCCAGAGCGCCTTGCTTGAAGCGATGCAGGAGCGCCAGGTCACCATCGGAGACAAGACATTCAAACTCCCGGATCCGTTTCTTGTGCTTGCGACCCAGAACCCGATCGAGCAGGAAGGAACGTATCAGCTCCCCGAGGCTCAGCTGGATCGGTTCATGGTAAAAGTCCATGTCGGATATCCGACACGCACGGAGGAACGCGCCATCTTGGATGCGATGGCCACGTCGGCCCCGCAACTCGACGTGAACGCGACGGTCACACCCGAGGAAATCATCCGTGCTCGCGGAATCGTAAATGAGATCTTCGTCGATGATCGCGTGAAAGACTACATCGTCGATATCGTGTGGGCGACGCGCGAACCGCGTTCGTTTAAACTGAATCTGGATGGTATGATTCGATACGGAGCATCACCCCGCGCGACGATCTACCTCACACTTGCCGCAAAAGCCCAAGCGTTCCTATCCGGACGGGGTTACGTGACTCCGCAGGATGTCAAATCGGTCGGTCTCGACATCCTTCGCCATCGGGTCGCTGTGAGCTATGAGGCGGAAGCCGAGTCGGTCACCAGCGAAACGATCGTCGAGAAGATCTTTGCTGGAATCCCGGTGCCCTGATTGTTCCGCGTGGACTGGCCCGAGGGGCGTTAGCACAGGTGCAACACCCGCCCGCCCGGCAGTTCAGAGCCGTCAAGGATTCCCATCGTTTTTTTATTGAGCAGCATTCTCGCCCATGCGTGATCCAAAGGAGATTCTGAAAAAAATCCGCCGTATCGAACTACGGACGCGTCGGCTTGTAGACTCATCGTTTGCGGGCTCGTATCACAGCGTGTTCAAAGGCCGCGGGATGAATTTCGAGGAGGTTCGCGAATACACACCGGGCGATGATATCCGGAGTATCGACTGGAATGTGACGGCGCGAATGAATGTCCCGTATGTAAAGAAGTTCACCGAAGAGCGGGAAATGACGGTGATGTTGCTCGTGGATGTGAGTGCGTCGGGGACGTTTGGCAGTGTCGAGTCGAGTAAGCGGGAGCTTGCCGCCGAAGTCGCTTCGATCCTTGCATTCAGCGCGATCCAGAACAACGACAAGGTCGGGCTCCTATTGTTTTCGGACGAAGTCGAGTTATTCATCCCTCCAAAAAAGGGACGTCTGCACACACTTCGGCTCATTCGGGAAATGTTGTTTTTTGAACCCCGGCGACGCGGCACCTCGCTGGCTGTGGCTCTCGACTACCTGAACAAAGTCACATCCAGAAAAGCTGTGGTTTTCCTGATTTCGGATTTTATCAGCGCCGAGTTTATCAAACCGCTTACGGTGACGAGCAAGCGCCATGATTTAGTGGCCATGCCCGTGATCGACCCCGGCGAGGAGACATTGCCTGATGTCGGATTGCTCACGCTGGAGGACGCGGAAACCGGACGCCAAATCGAAATCAATACATCCAGTCGCGGCGTCGCTGCAGCTTTCGCTGCGATGGAAGATCGCCGTCATGACGATCTGGAGAAGGTGTTCCGGCAACGCAGGATCGACGTGGTCCCGCTGCGCACGGACCGCGACTACCTGCTGCCGCTTCGCGCATTTTTCGAAAAACGGGAGAGGAGGCTGGCTGCATGATGCCGGAGCCTTCAACCACACCAGTCCCTATTCACGACATTCTGCCGCCGGTCGCATTTTTCCCGTATCCGATTTGGATGGTCGTCGTCGCCGGGCTCGTTGTGCTCGGGCTTCTCGGACTCGCAATTTGGTTTTTCTTCCTTCGCAAACGTCCAGATCGTTTGACGACGGCGACCGAGCGCGCGATGAAGCGAATCGCGACATTGCGGGGAACGGTTGATACTACCGAGGCATATCCGTTCAGCATCGAGGTTTCCGAGGTTCTCCGGCAATACATCGAGGAGTCGCAGGGGTTAGCGGCCACGAAACAGACCACTCGTGAATTCCTAGATGCGATGCAGCGTCGAACCACATTTACGGCCGGTGAGTTCGAGATCCTGACGCAGTTCCTCGAGCTGGCGGATCGCATCAAGTTCGCACGCATGTCAGCTGGTCAAGCCGAGTGCCGCGAGTTGCTCACGTCCGCAGAGCAGCTCATCCAGAGCGCGACCAATCGTCCTCAGGAGGTTGGCAAATGAACGGCTTCGATTTAGGAAATTTGGGTTTCCAGCACCCGTGGGTGCTTTCGTTGCTGCTGCTGTTGCCCGTCATGGCATGGCTCAAAGGCCGCTTTGGTGGCACGCCCGGAGTGGTTTTTTCATCGACTACTGCGCTGGAAAAAATCGGGATGCGCCGTCGATCCCGAGTCGGCGGGTTGTTGACGTCGCTCGCGCTCCTTGGCTTCGCATGTTTTGTCGTGGCAGCCGCCCGCCCCCAACTCGGCTCGACAATCACCCGAACAGAAGCGAGCGGAGTCGATATCATGCTGGTCATCGATGTGTCCCGCTCCATGCTGGCGGAAGATTTCTCCATCGGCAATCAGCGTGCGAACCGCCTGGACGCGGTGCGACAGGTCACCGAGCGATTCATCGAGGAACGTCCGAATGACCGGATTGGGCTCGTCGCGTTTGCCGGACGCCCATATTTGGTGAGCCCGCTGACATTGGATCACGAGTGGTTGATTCGGAATTTGGATCGGGTACAAATCGGATTAGTCGAAGACGGCACTGCGATTGGATCAGCCATTGCGTCTGCCGCCAACCGACTTAAGAACAAGGATGCAAAGACAAAGCTGGTCGTCCTATTGACCGACGGCGATAACAACGCGGGAAAGGTGATGCCTCTGACTGCGGCGGAGGCGGCGAAGGCGCTTGGAATCAGGATCTACACCATCGGTGCCGGAACTCGCGGCAATGCGCCATTCCCCGTGACGGATCCCTTTGGTCAGACCCAGTATCGCAGCGTGCCAGTACAGTTCGATGAGAACGCACTCAAACAAATCGCCTCGATCTCGGGTGGTCAGTATTTCCGTGCCACCGATACGCGCTCGCTGGCGGAAATCTTTTCTGAGATCGACAAACTCGAGACGTCGAAAATCGAAATCGAAAAGATTTCGCAATTCGACGACTTGTTTCCGTGGTTCCTGATGGCTGGTCTCGCATTTTTGCTCGTAGAAACCCTTGGATCCCAAACTGTATGGAGACGACTGCCGTAGAAACTGCTCTCTCGTTCGGTGAGCCGAATTGGCTGTGGGCGCTTCTGGTGCTGCCTGTGCTGATCGGTTTCTTCTGGCGTGCCCAGATCAAGCGCGATCAGCTGGTGGCCCGCATCGTAGCCGCGCGACTGCGGGATCAGCTTGCGGCCGGGGTAAGCAAGCCGATGCGCATCTTCCGTGCGATTTTGATTCTGCTGATCTTTGCCCTCGGAATCACGGCTCTCGCAATGCCTCGTCTGGGATATATCCAGCGCGAGGTGAAAACCAAGGGTCGCGACGTGATCATGGCGTTTGACGTCTCGCGGAGTATGCTCGCAACGGATGTGGCCCCCACGCGATTGGCGCGCGCAAAACTTGTCGCGCAGGACCTCTCGCGCATGCTAAGCGGGGATCGCGTCGGCGTTATTGCATTTGCCGGCTCGGCATTTTTACAGGCTCCTCTGACGCTTGATCGCAATGCGATCTATGCGTCGATCAACGAACTCGACACCGATTTGATCCCGCGCGGTGGGACGAATATCGGAGCTGCAATCCAAACCGCCGTCGATGCTTTCGGCAAGGCGGAGGGCGTGATCCGGGCTCTCGTCATTTTGACCGATGGCGAGGAACTTGATGCGGATGGTGTAGCCGTCGCTCAGCGTGCCAAGGAGCAGGGTATTCGCATTTTTACTGTTGGCATCGGTTCTGCGGAAGGCTCGCTGATTCCCATTCAGACGCTGGACGGACGGCGTGAGTTTGTGCGCGACGCAGACGGCAAACCGGTGATGTCGAAGCTCGATGCATCGCGGTTGACCGAGATTGCGGAGGTCACTGGAGGGTTTTACTCGCCGCTGAGTCCTGAAGCCGCGCAGTTGATTTTTTCCAAAGGGATCGAACCCTTGGAGCGATTTGAAACCGGCACGCTCGCGTCGCGACAGCCCGTTGAGCAATACCAGTGGCCGCTAGGTGGTGCGATGGTCTTCTTCATCGTCTGGATGCTCCTCGGCGAGGGGCGGCGTAGAAACACGGCACCTCGGGGAACAGCAGGCTCATCGGCAGCAGCCGGGATCGTTTTAGCCGCGTTGTTTTTTCCGGCTGCAGATGCCACCGCGCAAGCGGGTGTCGATGCATACGGGGCCGGAGACTATCAGACGGCGCTGGAGCAATTTGAGTTGGACGCGGCGTCCAGTCCCGAGCGCGACAAACTCCAGTTTAATTCCGGAGCTTCCGCTTATCAGCTTGGGGAGTTCGGACGGGCGGTAGACTATTTCACTGGAGCGCTTTTAACCCGAGACGAAGCACTCCGCGACAAGGTGACTTACAATCTGGCAAATGCCCTCGTCCGCCGTGGGGAAGCGGCAAAATCAGACGAAGCACGAATCACCGATTGGAAAGATGCCATCAAACACTACGATGATGTCATAGCTCGTGATCCAAGCAATCAGGACGCCAAGGAAAACCGTGACCTCGTGCAAAAACTGCTAGAGAAAGCCGAGGAGGAGCAAAAACAGGACCAACAGCAGCAGCAGGACCAACAGCAGCAGCAGGACCAACAGCAGCAGCAGGACCAACAGCAGCAGCAGGACCAACAGCAGCAGCAGGATCAACAGCAGCAGCAGGACCAACAGCAGCAGCAGGATCAACAGCAGCAGCAGGACCAACAGCAGCAGCAGGACCAACAGCAGCAGCAGGATCAACAGCAGCAGCAGGATCAACAGCAGCAGCAGGATCAGCAGCAGCAGCAGGATCAGCAGCAGCAACAGGACCAACAGCAGCAGCAGGATCAACAGCAGCAGCAGGATCAACAGCAGCAACAGGATCAACAGGATCAGCAGCAGCAACAGGATCAGCAGCAGCAACAGGATCAGCAGCAGCAACAGGATCAACAGCAGCAACAGGATCAACAGCAGCAACAGGATCAACAGCAGCAACAGGATCAACAGCAGCAGCAGGACCAACAGAGCTCGCAGCCTCGGAATGAGGGCGGCGAACCAGCTCCAACACCCCAACCCACACCGGGCGAGAAAAAAGAGGGAGATATTCAAGCAAACCCAGACACGGCCCAGCAGACCGGAGAGCCGCAAGAAATCCAAGAGGCGGAAGAGCGCGAAGGTGAAATGTCTGAGGCCCAAGCGATGAGCTTGCTACGCTCGATGGAAAGCGAAGAAGATCAGGTCCAGTTCCGCGAACGCAGAAATATGCAAGAGGTGTCCCGGGATTGGTAGAAAATTGGAAATGAACACAAGTAATCCATTCAAACGCTCGGGTGCATTGCGCACGGCAGCTACGACGTTCTTGCTCCTGTGCGCATGCACGACGTTGCTTCATGCCGCCGTCAACGCGCAGCTCTCTCGATCTCAGACGAGCGTGGGCGTGCCCGTCCAATTGCTCGTCGAGGTAGAGGGGTCCACCAACGTGGTGCTTCCGGACGTGATTCCGGTGGATGGATTGCAGATCCAACGCACTGGCCAGCAGACACGGGTAGAGATCATCAACTTTCGAATGAAAACCTCGGCCGTCTACAGTTACACGGTGTACCCGAGCCGCGAGGGCGTGTTCGAGATTCCGTCGATCGACGTCACGGTAGATGGAAAACCGGTGCAGACCCGGGCCGTGCGGTTGCAAGTCGACGCCGGTTCGCCTGGTGTTCCGGTTCAGCGCGCGTTGCCCGTGCAGCCCGGTCAGGGCGCAAATCCACAAGGGTTGCAGGCCCAATCGTTACCGCCCGGGACGGCTGCACCGGGTGAAGAGGGTCAATTGGCCTTTGCGGAGCTGATCATGCCAAAATCCGAGGTATTCGTGGGGGAGATGGTTCCCGTCGAGGTGAGGTTTTTCTTTCATCAAGGTTATCAGTTTGAGATTCAAGGCCAGCGGCCAAGCATCTCGGGCGAGGGATTCACGGTGCAACGCCTTCCGGATCCAGAGCGCGGTGAACAACGCATCGGCAATGACGGCTATCACGTCCTCTCGTTTCGCACAGCGATCACACCGCTTAAATCCGGCCAAATCGAGGTGCCTCCGGTCACGCTGAGCGCGCTCACGCGAGTGCCCATGAGCACCTCCGGAAACATCGATGATATTTTTGAACAGTTTTTTGGCGGATCAGGGTTCCCCGGGATGGGGCAGGCGCGCGAACTCGCCATCTCGACAGAACCTGCTCAACTCACAGTCAAGCCGCTTCCCAAGGACGGGCGACCTACGAATTTTGCAGGTGCAGTGGGAAACTTTAAACTCTCCGCCGTCGCAGCACCTCTCAAAGTAGGCGCAGGAGAACCGGTCACTCTCACCGTCACAGTAGCTGGCAGGGGGAACTTTGATGCCATGGGCGACCCGACTTTGGTTGGAGATCAGGGATGGAGCAGCTACCCACCGACTCAGACATTTCAGGCGGATGATCCGATTGGCTTAAGCGGAGAGAAAAACTTCGACTTTGCGCTGGTAGCGCGTGAGGCACGTGATGCGACCCCAGGTGCGGAGTTCAGCTTCTTTAATCCTGAGTCTGAAAAGTACGTGACCGTTTCAGCTCCCCCGGTTGCGGTGCAAGCGGAGGCGTCTTCCGCTGCCAGTGATCCTGCAACAGCGAACGCAAGACCGACAGACGCACCTACACCCGGTGCATCGGACGCGGCTGCTGCGCCTTCACCTCAAGCGAATGAATCCGCCGGACCCGAAGTCACACGCAGTTTCTCGCCATGGATTCGTAGCGGGGCAGCATGGGTTCTTAATGGGGTGGTCGCAATTGCAGTCATGGCCCTTCTGCTTGCTGGCTGGATCCGGCGGCGCAGTGCTACAGATGCTGGGAAATCGCAGCAGCGCAAACGCGAGCGTTCAGCTTTGATCGCTCGAGCGGCAAAAGCAGGCGATGATCAATTTCCGGATGCTGTCGTGGCCGTGTTGAAGTTCGATGCCGACTCGACCGGTGTGCTCGGTGCATGGGATCGCGTGGACGCCCTGCAGAGCCAGTCGGAACACGCGGCTTCTGCTGTGCGGTTGCGTGAGTTTTTGTCAGCGATCGATGAGTCGCGATTCAGCGGCGGCGGGGTTTCGCAAAGCAAGCAAGCCATCTCAACGGCAAAAGCAGAGATCGTCGAAATCCTCAAGAATGTATGCCCATGAAAAATTGGTTGATTGGTCTTCTGTACTTCACCTTGACGGCAATCTGCATCGCAGCAGAAGTTGGAGCTCCGGCTACATCTGAATCGATTTCTGAAATCGAAAAACGCCTCGAAGATTCGGGGCCAAGCCCGCAACTCTACTACCATCTTGCCGTCGCAGAGGAGTCTGCCGGAAACATCGTGGGTGCCGCGCTAAACTACCAACGCGCGATCATGCTCGATCCCGGAATGCGGGTTGCACAAAACCGCTTTTCCGCATTTGCCTCACAAAACAATATCGGCGTTCGACCTCGGTCGTGGCAAGACGACGTGGTGTCAGTTGTGCACCCGGAAACACTTCTCTTCGTCGGCATGCTGCTCGGTTGGGTCGGTGCGATCTGGTTGGCCTGGATGATCTTCTCCACACCGAAGTCAAGATGGTATGTCGCGACAGCCGTTTTCGTCCTCTTGCTCGGGTCGGCTTTGTTTTCGATGGGCTATATTTCCGAACCCCGAATCGCCGATGCGAACCTATCCATCATCTCCAGCGGCCCGGAGGTCAAGGTGCTATCCGGACCGGCGGAGAATTCATCCACCGTCGTTGCGTTGACTCCAGGGTCTGCAGTCGGTGTGATTTCGCCTCGCGGGTCCTGGACGTATGTGACCACGCCGGGCGGTGCCTCCGGGTGGGTTGCAACGGATCGGCTTATCAAAGTGATCCCTGACGCCGCGGCGCAGCCCTCGGAAATCTAGTGCAGCGGAGCACCCATTTCGCTCGATCCCTTGGGTTTGTCTCCCTCCTCTTTGTTTGCTCATTTGCTTCAGCAGCCGAGTTTCGTTCGACGCCATCGACTCCGGGCAACTTCCCACCACTGCCAAAGTGCCGGTTGACGTATTCTTTTGGATGGTCGGACGTGCTGGAGGCGGCGCGGGCGACTATGGAATTTAGTCCAACCAAACAGGACTTTCGAATCACAGTGGTCGGCGCAACGACTGGTGCGACCCGCCTGATTTGGCCAATGAATGCAAGACACGACGCAATCATCGATCCCGTCGCACTGCGCGGCCGATGGATGGAACAATTCGAGACGTATCGAAGCAAAAGCATCGAAACGCGCGTGATGTTCCATGGCGAGGGCGGGGTGTCGCGATTCCGGCGGGTAAACCCGGATCGCAACCTAACGGCAAAGTGGAAACAAATCCACATCTCCGAGCCGTTCGATATCCTCGGCGGCATTCTTTTCGTCCGCAGCCAACCGTTAATGGATGGAGACAAACTGACCATCATTGGATTCCCCGGAGATTCAGCTTATAAGGTGCATCTCGCGGTTGACGGTCGCGAAACCATTAAGATCATGGGTGCGACTGTGAATGCGATTCGCATTGGCCTAAAACTCCAGCGGATCGAATTTATCAAAAACCGCCCGGTCGGTTTATCTGAGCACCGGCGTTTCCGCTCTGGAACGGTCTGGATCTCGGATGACTCACGCCGCATCCCGCTACGCACAGAGGTCAGGATTTTTGTCGGAGCGGTTACCGCAGACTTGGTAGCCGCGGATTTTGACTAATCATGACCTCTTACCTCCGATTTTGCTTCCCTGTGGGTTTCGCATTGAATCTGGTAACTTAACCTTTTAACAATTTCGAGTGGCCCGTCGTTCCCGTTCTTCCAATTCCGTCCTGCTTCTTTCAGGTGTCGCCCTGCTTGTCCTTACTTTCGGGGTGGGCGGCTTGTTGCTAAGCACCTCCGGCGATGCATTCCGCACGACTGCCCCGCTTGAAGTGCAGGCATACCTCGAAAACTCGAACAGCCTGCGTGGAAATACATACAAAGTGGAGGGCGATGTGCTCAACCAACTCGGATACTCCCCTTCCATGGGGCGGTTGATTTCTGTGCAGATTGATGCGAGCAGTGATGTAGTGCCCATGCTGATTCCCGCTTCGCTGAGTCATGTAAACATTCAGCGCGGGCAGAGGTTTATCTTTAAAATCGAAGTAACAGAAAATGGAATCCTCCGTGCGTTGGATCTGACAAAAGCATGAAAAAGTACCTATCGATTGGATTTGTATCGCTTGCTCTCGGCGGACTCGCGGCGCATGCGCAAGTTGCAGATTTCCCCGCGCAACCTCCCGGCGGCGCGGCGCCTGCAGCTCCGGCTGCCCCAGCGGGCGGCGGGCAGGGAAGTTCATTTCTCGGTGGCGACACGCCGTTTTTTGATCCGGGATCTGAAACGATCCAGTGGGACGGAAAAACGTGGAATATCAACAACAACCGGCTATTCGAGGCCCGGTTTGAGAAGTTCCTCAGCGCCCCCGAAGAGAGCGAAGAACAAGACCGCGCTTACAATTCGATACTCTTTCAAATCCTCGAAAAACTCAGCCCGAATCGCGTCGATCCGAAGTCGCTGGATGAGGCATTCGGATTGCTTCCCAAGGCGGCTGAATTCCGCCGGGATGCCGGGCTGTGCGACACGATTGGAAATCAGGTCTACTCGGCATGGATGGCGCGCCGAAACTTAGACCGGCTAAAGCAAGCGGACGCGACGCTCGAATCAGACCGCGCGCGTCTCGAGCGCAACCAACGCATCGCCGCTCAGGGCAGTAGCACGAGCGGCGCCGCGCCGAAGGATGCTGCGGCTGCAGCAGAGTGGGCAAAAACCCAACAGCTTCAGCGCGACGTGACCATGCAGCCGTATGTGACCCGATTGGCCGAGGTCAATGCACTCCTCAACACGAACAAAACGAAGCGCGAGTTACAAGAGCTGCAGACAAAAATCGAATTCCAAGCGCTCATCGTGCAGTTATTTGTCCAGCGCCGCTTTCAGCACGTCCTCATTGCCACGCGGTTTTATCGGAGTGTGTTTGGCGACGGCGACAGCAAGCTCCGCGTCGATGGCGAGGCGAAAAGTTTATTCTCCGGAACGACCGGGATGCCTCCGACGGTGGGCACGCTTGATGCGATGGCTAGCGAGGTGATCCGCGATGTTTCAGAGGGCATCGAGGCGTTCAAATATCTGTTGGAAAAAGACGAGTTGGAAAGCGCCACCAAGCGCCTCGCAGAAACCTTTGTCGTAGGAGAATACCTGCCGCAGGTCCGCACGATCGAACGCGATAAGAAGCGGCAGGCGCTCGCGTTTGTCCAGGCGTCGAACAAGCTGATCTCCGCCCTCGAGGTCAAAGACTACTCACTTGCGGAGCAACTGGTCAGGCAATTGGAAGAAACGGCCAAAGATTTTGATAACTCGAAGCCGCTCGCTGCCATTGAGACAGCGAAGACTGTCGCAGCCATGCACATCGCCAAGGCCAAAAACGCTGCGGTCAGCGGCGACCGGGCAGGGCTCGAAACCGAGTTGGCTGCGGCCACTGCGATCTGGCCACGCAATCCCGATCTCGCGGAAGTTTCCAAGATGATCTTCTCCCAAGCAGACGTTCAGAACAAGGCCCTCGTCGACTTTGACCAACTCCTCAGCCAGCGCAGTTTCCGGCAGATTTTCGACGACAAGGAACGCTTCATTGCGGCGACCGCCCTTGACTCCGAGCGTCAACAGAAGCTGCGCGAAGTTTTAACCAACATGACCGAGATTGAGGGCGCTATCATTCGCGCCAATGAAATCGAGCGTCGCGGAGACTTTGCAGGTGCTTGGGAAAGCGCAGAGCGGGCATTTCAGAAATTCCCAGACGACGCCAAGCTGAATCAAATCCGGGCAAGTTTGACTACCAAAGCGGCGGATTTTGTAGGTGCCATCCGCCGTGCTGAGGAATTGGAACAACGTGGCCAGCCAGGATCCAGCCTCGCATGGTTCTTGCGTGCTCAGCAGCAGTATCCGAATAGCGATATGGCCAAGGCCGGGATCGATCGGCTCACAAAGCAGATTCTTCCAGACGCGACGTAGTGGTGCGACCGAATGACACGTGACCCTCGGTTCGTTGAAGTCCCGCCTCTCCAATTGGTGCGGACTCGATCAACGTCGGTAGACTTATCTGCATTTCCGGACTTCCTCATTGCTGGGCCTCAAAGGACGGGAACGACTTGGATTTTCCGCAACCTCATCGCCCATCCACACTTGTTTTTGCCGGGGACCAAGGAGATCTACTACTTCAGCACTTTGGGCAAACCGGACCACCCGAAATTCCAGTTTGAATTCTTAGAGGACTACCTCGCAATTTTCAACGAGTCGCTCAAGACGCGAATAAAAAAGTCCTACGACGCACTCCGGCGATGTGGTGTGCTCTATCACCCCCGCTGGTATGGCGAGGCGACTGCGACCTACGCGACACTCAAAGAAGAAGCGATCTCCGACATTGCGCGGCTGAACCCGAATGTAAAAATCGTCCTCATGTTGCGGGACCCCGTGGAGCGAACATGGTCGCACGCGAAAAAAGAAATCGTCCGTCGCTTGCAACCCGGCGAGCGCGCGTCTGACGATGACTTTATTCGCTTCTTTCAACAGGCGGGCCAACTCCGCCGTAGCGCGATGCACGAGGTGGTTGCAAAATGGAGGAATCACCTTCCGACAAACCAGATCTACCTCGGAGACTACGCGTTTTTAAGTTCGGAGCCTAGAGGATTCCTCGACGACCTTTGTCAGTTCCTTGATGCGCCATTACCGAGACGATTTGACAGCCCACATCTGCGCTCAACGATCAACCCAACGACTAAAGATCCGCTTCCACCCGCCCTCCTGGCATGGCTCAATAAGCACCTCCGTGAGGACATCGAAAGCAGCAAGACCCTACTCCGAGACTTTGACCTCAACTGGAGAATGAGACAGCCTTGAGACACTGACAGGTGCGCAAGTCGCGAGGGCGGCCTCGCCTTCGACGCGAAGGTGCTTGAGTTCGGACTTCTGGCCGAGGATGTCGAGCACGATGAATTCATTGCGGCCGGGCGTCGGATCACATTCAAGGATGACGGATTCGACCGCAAAAATCAGAAAAGCCCGGATCCTCTTTCGTGTATTTCGTGCTCTTCGTGGTCAAAATGATTTTCGCGAGGAGGTGCCGGAATCAATGCCCTTTGGTTGCTGCGACGCCGATCAGACCTTGCGAGCCGCTGAGTTTGCTCCACATGCCACCATAGATTGCCACGACCAAGAAGCAGGCCGCAGGGACAATGAAGCCCACCGACATGCCGTGGTGGTCAGCAATCCAGCCCATGAGCTTGGGCATCAGCGCACCACCCATGATGGCCATGACGATAAACGAGGAAGCCAGTTTCGCTTCCTTGCCAAGACCGTGAATGCCGAGTGCGAAGATGGTGGGGAACATGATCGACATGAAGAAAATGCTGAGGAACAGCGTGGCCAGTGAGACCCAACCCAGCTTGAGAACAATGATGATCATGAGCACCGCATTGACCGCCGCATAGGTGGAAAGCACCTGATGGGCTGCAATTTTATTGAGAATTCCAGCACCCATGAAGCGGCCGATAAGGAATAGCGTGAAGCCGATGTAAGCGAGCAACTTCGTGGCACCTTGTTCACTGACGAAGCGTTGGCCATCCCGGAGAACGGATCCGCTCTCTCCTCCAAGCAACCATCTGGTTTTCATGCTCTCTGCAATTGCAGGAACATCCTCAACGATGTAGAAGATGAAAAATCCAAAGATGCCGGCTTGGCAGGCGACATAGAGGAACTGAGCGAGTACCGCGCCAGAGAAGTGGCCGTGCGACCAGATCGACTTCGAAGTAGTGGCCGCAGAATCATCCAAGTGATAGACGTCCTCGGCCTCGATGTCTGGAATTCTTGCCTTCACAAAGACCAGACAAAGCAAGAGCGCGGCACCGGCGATCCAGGCGTATGGAATCCAAAGCGTCTCTTGCGCGGCCTCCGCACCCTTGGCCGAATAGAAAAACATGCCGCCGATGATCGGGCCAAGAATCCAACCCACGCTGTTGCACACTTGAGCGATATTGATGCGAACGGCAGCCTACTCTTGCGGGCCCAAGACCGTTGTGTAAGGATTTGCCTTGGTTTCGAGGAAAGTAAGCCCCATGGAAATCACGCAGATGCCAAGCAGGAAGGCCCAGAACTCTTTGATGCCTGTTGCAGGGATGAACCAGAGACAGCCGACTGCCACCAGCAGTAGCCCAGCGATAATCCCACCCTTGTAGCCGAGCTTGCGCGCAAGCCATCCGGCGGGAAGAGCCATGAGGAAATAGCCGAGATAATGCGCGAACTGTACCTAGGCCGATTGCCGCTTATTGAGATGCAGAAGCTCTTGAAAATGCTTGTCCATCACATCAATCATCCCGTTGCACAAAGCCCACAGAAAGGATAGTGAAGAGATGAGCGTGAATGTGACAATATAGCTTTTGCCCTCAGGCGTTGCGAAGATTCCTGGTTTAGACATGGTCGATGGCTTTGGTTTGGGGTGATTCGGGAGATGGAGCGAAAGGTGTTATGACAAGATCTCCCGCAGCGGTGAGGTGGATCTATCCGGAAATTGAACCATGGTTTTCAGTTCTCATAAATTTTAACAGTCTGGAGGTGGAGGGCGTCGGGCTTTTCTATGCGACGCTGGATCTTGACGTAGCGGGCGTCCTTTCCGGGGATTTGCGCACCAGCGACAAAGTTTGTCACGGGAATTTCCCAAATGTCGGCGGCGGCGCTGCTGACCTCGAACGGGGGCGAAGCATCGCTTTGATCCAGCGCGTTGCTTGGAGCTTCAGGTGCGGCAACATCTTTGGACAGGCGCACGCGGATCGCGTTGTCGCTGCGACCGAGTGAGAACGAGTTCGCCCTCGGTCGTAGCAATGCGGTCCCCGGTGGCAGAGATGGTTTGCAGACGTGTCGCATGTTTTTAGGCCGCAAGTGACTGAGCACCGGCCATCAGGCGTAAGACTGCTTCCTGGCTTGCGTCCACTTTGGCGAGTTCACCGACTAGCCGCCCCTCGCGCATGACCATGATCCGATTCGAGAGGTTCAGAACCTCGGGGAGTTCGGACGAAATCAGCATGATAGCAAGACCCTTGCCCGCCAGCTCGTCGAGCACGGCATGGATGGCCGCTTTTGCGCCAACGTCCACACCGCGCGTCGGTTCGTCCACAATGAGAAGCTTGCCGCCGCGGGCGAGCCATTTGGCGATGACGATTTTCTGCTGGTTGCCGCCGCTGAGGGAATTCACCGGGGCATCCATCGACGCGGTTTTTACCCGGAGTTGGCCGATATAATCCGCGGTGATGGTCTTTTCGTGTTTCTGATCGAGAAATCCGGCGCGGCTGAGGCGGTCGAGAATGGCCATGCTCACATTTTCGCGGCAGCTCATGCCCAGCACGCAGCCTTGGCGCTTGCGATCTTCCGGAACCAATCCCACTCCTGCCCGCAATGAGCTTTTCACAGAGCCAAGCTTCAATTCGTTACCGTCAATCCGCACGCTCCCAGTGGCGTCGGGGTCCAATCCAAAAATCGCCTTGGCTACTTCGCTCCGTCCCGCACCGACCAGCCCGGCGAGTCCCACGACCTCACCCGCTTTGATTTCAAAGCTGATTTCCCGAAAGGTATTTCGCGAGCTGAGGTTCTGCACGGAGAGCACCGTGTTGCCGAAATTCCCGTGAGCCGTATCGCCAAAGTACTCCTGCACGGAGCGCCCGATCATCATTTGCACGACCGCATCCTGGGTCATTTCGCTCTTTTCCAGCGTGCCGACATATGCTCCATCGCGAAGCACGCTGATCTTGTCGCAGAGGCGGAAAAGTTCCGGCATGCGGTGCGAGACGTAAATCATAGTCAGCCCGCCAGCCTTGAGGGACTCGATCAATTCAAAAAGCCGCTGGGCTTCCGGCTCGGAGAGCGAACTGGTCGGTTCGTCGAAGATAAGGATGCGAGGATTGGTGCCCAAGGCGGCGGCGATCTGCACGAGTTGCTCCTGGGCGGTGGAGAGATCCCGCATGAGCGTGCGCACATTCAGGTCGACGCCAATGCGCGCGAGCAGTTTTTCGGCCCCGCGGTGCATTTCTTTTTGATCGAGCGCCAGACCCATTCGCCTTGGATAACGGCCCATGCAGAGATTTTCAGCCACGCTGAGATCCGGGCAAAAGGCCAACTCCTGATGCACCATCGCCACTCCCGCAGCGATGGCGTTCCGCGGATTGGAGAGGTCTGGTCGCTCCCCGGCGATCATGATTTCGCCGCCATCAGGCCGATGGATCCCGGCCAGCGCCTTTCCCAGAGTCGATTTGCCGGCTCCGTTCTCGCCCATCAGGCCATGGCATTCGCCTTGGCCGATGTCGAGCGTGACGTCGCGAAGCGCCGTGACGCCGCCGAAGACCTTGGTGACCGAGCGGAATTCGATGAAAGACATTGGAAACGCAAACGGCAGGCTACTTCGCCAGCCACTTCTCCCAGTTTTTGCCGTAGCTATCGACATTCTCGGAGGTCACCACCGTGAGCGGATCGATCACGAACGGATCGGCAGGGGATTTATCATTGAGGATTTTTTCCAAGAGGAGCTCGACGGATTTTGTGCCCCAGCCGTAGCAATCCTGCGCCAGAAGCATCTGCACGTGGCCGGTTTTCAAATAATTAAGCTGGGCGGGCAGGGCGTCCACCGAGACAACTTTGATCGATCCCGGCGGCCACTTCAGCGCATCGACCGTGAAGAGCGGCCAACCCCCGATGAGCGCCCAGCCTTGGATACCGGGGTTCGCGTTTTGAGCGGAGGAAATGGCTTCGGCTGCTTTTTCCGGAGTCTCCACATGATAGAACACGCCGGGCTCGTTGAGTTTCATGTTGGGATACTTCGCGAGCGCTTCTTTTGCGCCGGCGACACGCTTTTGGAGGTTTGGCGCACTTTGACTGCCTGCGAGGATGGCGATGGTGCCCTGTTCGCCCATGACCTTTGCCAGTTCATCGACAACCCGTTTGCCGCAGGAAATGTCGTCGGTCCCGTAGTAGGCAAAGCGCTGGCTGTTGGGCGCGTCCGAGTCGAAGCACAGAACGGAAACCCCTTTTCCGACTGCCTTGTCGATGGAGGGCGTGACCGTGTTCGCTTCCGAGCATGCGATGGCAATGCCATCCACACCGCGCCGGGTGAGGGCCTCAACGGCTTCCGCTTGCTTCGTGGGGTCCTCGTCGTTCGGAGTGCGAATCTCGACTTCGACATCGACGTTATACTTTTCTCCCAATTCCTTGGCGGCGTTGATAGCGCCGGATTGGGCTGCTTGAAAGACATCGTTGCTCAGACTCTTTCCGATGAAGCCGATGACTACTTTGCGTTTTGCGTCGCCCGCGGGAGCGGTTGCGTCAGGCTTTTTTTCGCACCCGGAGAGGAGTGCTGCGAGGCCGAGGAGTATGATAGGGAGGGTAGGTTTCATGGTTAGTTTACTTTTTGGTTTGGAGAGAGGGACGGGAACGAAGGTAGAGACTCAAACGGTCGAGGGATACTGCAATGATGATTGCCAGGCCAACAATCACGAGCCGATACTCCTGCGCCAGCCTGAGGATGATGATGCCGTTTTCGATGAGCGCGATGATGAGCGTGCCGAGGAGTGCGCCAAGAGCGGTTCCGCGTCCTCCGATCAGGCTGGCCCCGCCGACGACTGCAGCGGCGATGACGGTGAGTTCGTAGCCGGTCCCGGTGCTGGTGGAGGCCGTGCCAAATCGTCCCAGCGAGACCATCCCTGCCAAGCCCGCGCAAAGCCCGGAAATCGCATAGGTCCGCAATTTGATGGCACCCACGTTCAAGCCGCTAAACCGCGCAGCTTCTTCGTTGCCGCCGATCGCATAGGTTTCCCGGCCGGCAATCAGATATCGCAGGTAGATCCATCCGATTGCGACGCAGACGAGCATGATGATCAAGGGCATGGGCTGAATCCCGAACACCTCGATTCTCATAAAGTCGGTGGTGAAGGCCTGTGGAAGACGGCGTCCCGCTGACGGTAGCGTCTTCTCAGCCGGAAGCACATTCGCGAGGCCGCGAAAAATACTCATCGTTCCCAAGGTGACGATGAACGGATGAAGCGAGAGACCGACTATCAACCCTCCGTTGATCAAACCGCAGGCGAGGCCGATCAAAAGCGGAACACCAAAAGCGACGGGAAGTACCACCCACGCGGCCGCATCCGGCGGCAGGGCTTGCAAGGCCGCCGCACCGCCAAGAGCCGCCAGCGCCATGATCGAACCGACGGAGATGTCGATCCCGCCTGTGATGATCACGATGGTTAGGCCGACCGCCATGATGGCGTAGTAGGACATCGGCGTCGCAACCCCATCGATCAGGTTATCGAAGTTGAGAAATGTGTTAGGCCGCCCGGCCGCGGCATCGTGCCAACCGTAGAATGACAAAACAGCGACAAGAGCAACGAGGACAATCCCTAGGCCGAGTTCCTGAATATTGCCGGAGAACCGCGACCCGGTGGCCACGGTCTGCGTGGATGGGATTGGATTGCTATTTCGCATTGCGGAACCACTGGATTTCGTCATTGGTAGCAAAGGTGCTTTTGTTCCAATCCTCGTTCAAAAAAACTTCAAAAGTATGCCTCGGGTTCCTGGGGCGCGGATCATCGTCGAGAACAGACCACATGGCAAAGATCGGGTTGGTGGCAAGAAGGAAGACGGCAACCGCGCCGACTGATGGAATGTGATCATTCATAGAACTGTTCAATTGGCAATTCCAATGTCTCTGACCGGGATGTCGGGGACTTCAATGGGTGGTTCATGGGATGAGCTGGTGGTACGATTTCCTCAACGGTTCGGGATGGGACGCGCAGAGAATTCCAAACGCGGGGCGGCCGGGCCAGAGTGCCGGGAATAGATACGGATGGGATGCCAGCCCGCCGCGAGACGGACGCTCCCCTTATGCTCCCCGGCCGCACCGTGGAGGGGCTCGGCGATCACGCGGATGTCGTGGAGAAACAAAGTCGCGCCGGTGTCGCTCGCAAGCGTGAATTCCCAATCGCCATCCTCCGGAGCATGAAAGTATCCTGCAAATGCGACGCCGAAGGGCCCGGCGGGTGACGACTCCGGCAATGCGACGGCGGGGCATTTGCCTTGGGCGACAGGGCTGAGGGCGCGGAAATCGGGCACCCACGGCCACTCGCCTTGAAACAAAGACCAGGCAAATCCGTCGGCATCGCCAGGTTTCGTCGCGAGAGACGGCACCGGCGTCTGATCATAAGGCCGAGGCGCGGTGTTGTCGGGTTTTCGCACTTGCAGCACACGGGACTTCATGGCGGCTTGAAGCTCGGTGAGGGTGCCGCCTTGCGCGAGATTATTGGCTTCGTGCGGATCCTTGGAGAGGTCGTAGATTTCGAAATTGTCGTCCGCCGACTTCACGTCATAACGGATGCCCTTGTAGCCACAGTAATGGATAACCTGCATCTGCCCGCGCTGGCGACCTTGGCGAGCGGGCAGGAAGTCGGAAATCTGAGGGGTTTTGTCCCGGCTGAAATACTCCGCGTAAACGAGACCGGGCGGACGGCTGCCGCGACCGCTCAGCGTGGGGACAAGCGAGACGCCGTCGGAGGCGGCCGGCGCGGGCAGACCGGCCAGTTCGGCAAACGTGGCCAGCCAATCCCACTGGCCCGATGCCTGAGAATCCGTGCTCCCGGCGGGAATGGCGGCGGGCCAGCGTGCGAGCGTGGGTACGCGGATGCCGCCTTCCCATGTGTCGCGCTTGATGCCATCAAACGGGCCGAAGCTTTGGAAAAATTCGGTGGCACGGGGCTTCCGTGGATAGTTCTCGTCGGACGGACCGTTGTCTGAGGTGAACACGACGAGCGTATTGTCGTCGATTTTGAGATCCTTCAGCAGCTTCAGAATGTCGCCCACCGAGTCGTCGATGCGACGGACGCTATTGGCGTAGCGTTTCTCGTCATCCGGCCATGGTAACTCCGGAGTCGCCGGGTCGCGGTCGTGATCCCAGGTGGCGGTGGCGAGGTCGGGGTGCGTCCACGCATCCATTTTGCCGCTCACGGTATTGATCATCGCGTGGGGCTCGCCGGTCCACTGGACACCGCCGTCGAGTCCGCCGCCGGTTGGATATGCGGTGGGCGGATTCTGCAGTTCGAAGTGGGGGGTGTCGTATGCGAGATAGAGGAAAAACGGCTGCTGCGGCTTTGTCGCATGATGCTCGGTGATCCACTTCTTCGCGCGCGCGGTGAAGAGGTCGGCCGTGTAGCAGAGATCGAGCTGCACCGAGACTTCGTGGTCGTTCTCCCAGACCTGACGACCATTCTCTTTAGGATAATGGAAGTGGCCGTCTTTGTGACGGACGTAGCCGAAGAAATCATCGAAGCCACGCTTGGTGGGATAAGCGGGCCAGGTGGCCGACGTGGCCGTGGCATCATCCTCGTTGGCGCCTTGCAATCCCCACTTTCCGAAGGCGGCTGTGGCATAACCGGCCTCCCGAAGCACGGTGGCGATCGTGTGCGTATCGGCGAGGGCCTTGTCGAACTGGTTGTCGCGCACGTTGGCATGGCCCTGAGTGAGGCCAGTGAGCAGCGAGGCCCGTGACGGCGCACACACCGGGGCGGCGGCGTAGTGCTGGGTCATCTTCACACCGTCACGCGCTAGTGTCTCGATGTGCGGAGTGGCAAAGGATGGAAGACTGCGTTTATTTCGCGCGGCGCGCTGATTTTGCACAAACACGCCGACGTCCCCGTAACCGAGATCATCACAGATAATGAAAATGATATTGGGCCGGGGCGCAGGGGTCGCTGGCTGGGCGTTGATCGACAGAGTGCCAAGCGCGGTCATAGCAGGAAAGAGAGTGAGGATTCTCATTCTTTCCGGGGGAGTGCTTATCGGAGCGTCCGGGTTGAGCTATCGGACACGGTGATCAGATAGATGCTGGGGGGCGCGCCGGCTTCGGTGATGTTTAAGCGGAGCTTTTCCGCTGATATCTTGGAGGGAAAGCGTAACACGCGGCTGGCGCCGATCTCGGTTCCTTCGTGGATAGTTCGCCAAGCACCATCTTCGAGGGCTTCGATCGTAAAGGCCTTGACCCGAAACTTCCGCAGGAACGAGAACATGTCGCCGAGATCAATCATTTCCGCATATTCGTGGATGGCGATTCGATCGAACACGAAGGGTTTGCTTGGAGACAAGGTGAGCGTGGCGACGTTGTTCTTTGCGGCCCACCGGGTGCGCTCGAGGCTACCATCAACGGCTTTGTCGGCGCTGTATTCGTCGCCTAAGATGCTATCGGCTTCTATCGCGACACCGGCGGCTTGATTGACGAATGGGTTGGGCAACGGCGTATTTCCTCCACGAATCCCAAGCAGATCGGCAGTTTTGAAAATGGCCTCGCGCTCGTTTTCGCGGATGCGGCCAGTTTGATCCGGCGGGAGATTGACCAGAAGGGCATTCCCGTTAGACGTGCACCAGTAAAAGAGTTCCTCCAGCTCGTCCGGCGAGCGGGCGGGGAGGATGTCTCTTTTCTGAAACCAGTTCCATCGGTCCGAGATGCAGATCGTGTGCTCGAACGGAAGATAATGCAGCGTTCCGTCGGGCCTGGCATATTGCTTCGGATCATCCGCACGGACGAGGTTGGGGTCTTTGGTGCGGAAATCCGCGGGCCAGTAACGAATCGGATCTCCAAGCTTCATGTCTTCGGGGAGTTGCGCCTTACGAGGCTCGACACCAGGGATGTTAATAGTGTGGTTAACAGTGACCTGGCAGTCTGGCTGAAGTTTTTTGATGAGGTCATACACCTCAGGTATACGCCAATCGTCATCTGCTTTCTCCCACGCTGCGTCGAACCAAAGCTCACACACTGGGCCGTAGTTGGTGAGCAGTTCGGTGAGCTGATTTTTTACGTAGGTGACGTAATTTGCCGAGTTTTTCTCTCGATGCGTGGGCTCGTGCCGGTCCCATAGCGAATAGTAGATACCGAGCTGCACGCCGTATTTTTTACAGGCTTTGGCTACCTCGGCGACGATGTCAGTTTTAACCGGGGATGAGGCGACATCATAGTCCGTATAGTTCGAATCCCAAAGGCAGAAGCCGTCCACGTGCTTGGTCGTCAGCACTACATGGCGGAACCCCGCTTCGCGGGCGGTTTGAATCCACTGGTCAACGTCCAGTGCGGTCGGGTTGTAGCTAGACGCTGGCAACTTGCCATTGGACCATTCGATCTCGTTAAAGGTGTTTATGCCAAAATGGATGAACATGCCGTAGCCGCGCTCCATAAGCGCGAGTTGGCCGGGGTCTGGCACGTCTGGTGGCTCGGCCGCCGAAACACCTTGGAGCAGCGTGCAGTGCGTGACTGTTGCAAGCGCGAGGATTTGCATGATTTTCATTTAATCAGGTATCTTGTTGATATTGACTTGCGTTGAGACATTAGAGCTTAAGGTGCCAGCTCGAGCGCGGAGCCCACACAGGCTCGAAACGACTTGATGCGCCCAACGGCATCCGCGGCCTCGCCCTGACGCGGCACGTAAACGAAGCCACCAACTTGCTCTTCACGCCCCATATCAATGACGATCCAGTGCGGGTGAGCGGTCTTGGATCCGCTGGTCCATTGGTTGGAGATCTGGCCGTCGATTGCATCCCCCGCGTCCGTCGACTCGGTCGTGGCTTCCTCGCCACTCACCCCGGCAATGGTCCACAGTTGGGAAGCAAGCGGTTTGCCATCCGGCCCTAGTAGACTGAGGTCGGCGATGGACGCGCAAGATCCACCGTCGTGAGCATCGAGGGCCTCGAGCGCGAAGTAGCGACCCTTCACCGCCTGCGCAAACGTGATGCGCTGGGATTCGCCGCTGCTTGGGAAGACACCACGATGAGCGGCCTCGCCCACAACGCGAAGGCGCTCAAGCGCAGACTTACGACCGAAGAGGTCAAGCTCGGGGCGGAGCACGTCGAGAATCGGTGTTTTGATCCCGGCGAGCTCCGCATCTGTATCACCAAGGTAGTCAAGCACAATGAATTCGTTGACGCCTTGCTTGAGCCAAGGTCCGGGAACAAACATCGTTTGTTGGGGGCCGATGTTCCAATAATACCCAAGGTTGCGGCCATTGACCCAGACCATGCCTTTGTCCCACGGCCGCATGTCGAGGAACGTATCGCCCACCTCTTTGAGATTCACTTCGAAACGGTGGAAGCCTGGCCGCAGACGCTCGAAACGAGCGTCGGAAGCTGGGGCAGCCGCCGCAGACTCAAAGCGGAGTCTGCCCAGATGCGCGCTGTCGAGCGGAAGGGAAAACATCTCCCAGTCTCGAATTTCATCGTCCCCCAAGCGCACGGGGCGGAGCAATCCCTTGCGATCATGGATCTCTACGCCGAAGTTTACCCGCCCCATGGCTTCGACGAGGATTTCGAGCACAGCAGGTTTTTCGCGTGCGGGCAGGGTGGCGCTGTAGATGCGATTGCGGCGGTCAAGGGTGGCAACACGCACTCCGTCGATGAAGAGCTGACCGACATCATGAACGGCCGCGGCTCGGAAGAGGGCCTCCGGTCCAGCGGGCAGTGTCGTCCGGTAAAGCACGGCACCGTGAGACTGATCGAGTTTTTCCAAATTGAGCGGTTGCTCCCACCGGACGGGCGCCGGCAATTCCGAAAGCATCGGCGCGAACCCGTTTGAGCGGGTCGGAGGAAAAGCAATGATGGGATTCGCTGCGGGTGGTTCAGGAATAGACTCGCCGGGCTGGAGATAGCGGGCGAACAGCTCGCGGGTTTTGAAAAACTTGTCCGTGGTCCAGCCGGCTTCACTGATCGGCGCATCGTAATCGTAAGACGACGTGTCAGGTTTAAATGGTCGATCTGCGCCGGTGTTAAACCCGAACGACGTGCCGCCATGTGCCATGTAGATACTGAACGAGGCATTCATCTTCAGCATGGTCTCAAGGTCGCGGAGGTAGCGCTCCGTATTGCCGAGGCGATGGGGCCGGCCCCACGTATCGAACCATCCGGGATAGAACTCGCCGCACATCAGCGGCCCTTTCGGCAGAGTCTCGCGCAGCTTTTTGAACGCACCCTCCGGATCCGAACCGAAATTCACCACCGGAAACAGGTCCCTGCGGTAGCCGTTGCGAAGGTGCCAGACCGGGTTACAGGCAAAAAGGGGAACATCAAAACCAGCGTCCACGAGGGCATGGCGGATCTCGCCCATGTATTCAGCGTCCTTGCCGAAAAAGCCATATTCGTTTTCCGCTTGCACCATAAGAATCGGCCCCCCACGGTTCACTTGCAATGGTGCAAGCTCGCGGCCAACCTCCATGAAATAGCTCCGCACGGCAGCCATGAAACGCGGATCGCGGGTGCGCAGCTGGATGTCCTCGTGCTTGAGCAGCCACCATGGCAGGCCGCCCATCTCCCACTCGGCACACGCGTAAGGGCCGGGTCGCAGGACGACCCATAGCCCCTCGGCTTGGGCTAATCGGCAAAACTCGGCGATGTCGGCATTTCCGGACCAATCGAATTCGCCCTCGCGCGGCTCGATCTGGTTCCAGAAAAGATACGCGCAGACCGCGTTCAAGCCCATGGCTTTGGCCATCTGAAGCCGGTGTTTCCAGTATTCGCGCGGCACGCGGGCCGAGTGGATTTCGCCAATGCGAATCACAAACGGCTTTCCGTTAAGCAAAAACGCGTCCGGGCCGATCTCAAAAGTATTGATGGCTGCGGGCAGATTCATGGCGAGGAGGAGGCTTAGGAGGAAAGAGCGCATGTTATAGTGCTGGCGCTGGAGTCGTCGCGGGCGACATTTTCTTTGGGGGGATCACGCGTGGAGAAAACGTGCGGGCGTCGAGGAAGCCCGTCTCGCCGGTGTTGACGTCAATCGTCCATGGGCGGGGTTCGGGCAACCAGAGTTTGCCATCGCCAATCTCAAGGGGCATCCAGAGATAGCGGCTGTCGTCGATGGCGGGCGGCCACCACATGTCGCCCATGTAGATGACGGATGTTTTTTTCGAACCCACTACCTTTAGGATGTGGGAGGACTGGGAGCTATAGGTGTTCTTCTCGGGTAGCGCGATGTCCTTGAATTCCGACCACGGTCCGGCGAGCGAAGTGGCGGTGGCGTATTGGTTGTTGTTGGGTATCCACCCGGTCATGAACGAGGCGAGGAGGTAATAGATTCCGTCGTATTTCACGAGCGCCCCACCCTCGAGTGGGGATTTGATGAAGCAAACCTCGCGTTCGACATCAAGGTAGTCCTCGGAGAGCGCGGCGATGTAGAAGCCCCGCGTTGGGCGCGCCTCGAAGATGAGGTAGGGAGTGCCATCATCGTCAATAAACTGGCCGATATCGCGGCTTTCCTGCCCGAGCGGTCGGAAGCTGCGAACGTATTCATAGTCACCGTCGATGGTGTCAGAAACAGCGACGCCGACCCGCGCGACGACATAGGCGCTTCCCTCACCGGCGCCATCCTTCGTGCCGTCAATATGCATATACATAACGTATTTTCCGGTCTGCGGGTTGTGGAAGACTTTCGGCCGCTCCAGAACCCAGCGCGGACCAAGATTCTCGGGGTCGGCGGACTTGAAAACCTGACGACGGAATTCCCAATTGATCAGATCCTTCGAGGCGTAGCAGGAGACGAAGCGCCAACCCGGAGTGTTGTTCGCCGCGCGATCCTCACCGAACCAATAATAGGTATCACCCTCTTTCACGACACTGCCCCCGTGGGCTTGAATATGGCGTCCCCGGTCGTCGGGCCAAACTTCGCCCGGCATGATATGCGTGCGCGGTTTCGGATCGGAGTGAACGGGCGACGCAACGAGGAGCAAGCCAAGCAGAGTGCAGCGGATGGTGGGGTTCATTTGGAGGAGAGGGTGATCAGTCTGTGCCGAAAATTCTGCTACTGCCCGAAGACCTTGACTGAATGGAGGTGGAGGGCATCCGACTTGTCCAAGCGTCGCTCGATCTTCAAGTATCGAGCCTCTTTACCGGGGACATGCGCCCCTGCCACATAGCTGGTCACCGGGACCTCCCAGATGTCGGAGGTATCGGTGGCGGTCCAGATTTGTTCCCAGGTGACTCCATCCAACGAAAGGGAGACGACCACGCCGGTCTTTCGCTCGGGATACCCCTCCCGGTTTTGGATCAGTATACCGCGGATGTAGCGGTTGTTGCCAAGGTCGATGATGGCATGCGGATTGGCTTCTTCCTCGGTATGAAAAGCGAATTGCTCACCGGTCAGGGTTCCTTTGAACAACTGTGCATGGTTGTCAGGGTTGTCGTGTCTTGATGCGGAGCTGAGTTGCAGGGTGGCTTGTTCGGAAATGACACCGCCATAATCCGGCGCTTCAAACATGGACTTCCATTTCTTGGGATGGATGACCTGAGTGGCGGGTGAATCGAGAGTCAGGTCGACCACGGTGCAAAGTGGGTCTTCGGCACCGGCAGGTATGGTGATTTGCAATTGATCACCTGTTTGTTGGAAGGGAATCTCCGGGCCGCCGTGGATCCTTGCTTTGAGGACTTGGGGCCCAAGCCCTTCAAGCTGCAGCGTGTTGCCTTGCGGCATGCTCTTGATGTGCAGATACACCGATTTGTCCCGATGCACGCTGCCGCCCCATTTGTCCGGTGTCCACGGACCGCCGCGTGTTCCGAAGATGGCATTTTCATTCTTTTTCACCCAGTCTCCCGCACCTTTGATCGAGGCAACCTGATCCGGGGCAAATGCACCGCTCCACTTGGGACCCCAGCTCATGAGCATATTGCCGTCACCACACAGTGTGCTGACCAGCATGTCTACAAGCTGTTTGGGTGATTTGGCCGGGGTCTCGCTATAGGACCACGTGCTACACAAGGTCATGCAGCTTTCCCACGGCCGATGATTCTGGAAGCTCCCGATTTTTTGCTCGGGCGTATCAAAATCGCCCGGCAGGCTGGCGCGATTGTTGATGATGATACCGGGCTGCAGTTTGCGGATCATCCGGGTGAGGTTTTCTGCGTCCCACATCTCAGGCGTGAACATGTCGTACCATGTCAGAGCATCGAACCAGAAGACATCGACCTTGCCGTAGTTGGTGCAAAGTTCGCGGACGGCTTCGTTCTGGTAGTTGATATAGCGTTGGTGCTTCTCGCCCTGCCAGTTCGTTGGATCATAATCCGGGTGAACCCAGTCGCGTTGGGAGTAGTAGATACCGAATTTCATCCCGGCTGCATGACACGCGTCCGCAACCTCTTCCAAAAAATCCCGCCGGTAGGGTGTGTTTGTCACCTTGAAATCCGAGAGCTTCGTGTCCCACATGTGAAAGCCATCATGGTGCTTGGCAATGACCACGATGTATTTCATCCCGGCGTCTTGGGCATATTTGACAAGTTGCTTCGCATCGAATTCCGGCAGACGGAATTCGTCCTTCCACGTCATCCACTCCGAGGCAGGATACTTGCCCACACCTTTGTCCGGGGCTTTCCTCACCTCGCAGACTCCCCAGCTCAGTTCGGCATTTTTGTAAGTCGAGAGACCGAAGTGAACGAACATCCCGTATTTCGCATCGCGGAACCATTGTATCTCCTGGGCCGTAGCAAAGTTGCTTTTGTTCCAATCCTCCTTAGAAAAAACCTCGAAAGCATGGCGCGGATTCCTAGGACGGGGATCATATTCGGTTACAGACCACATGGCTTGGAGCGACGAGTTGAAAGTAAAAAGTGCAGCGGTTGCACAAAGTGCCGGGAGAGGATTAATCATAGAGTCTCGGTCATAAACGTCCACTTCACATCTCCGTAGCTCCACTTCTTGCCGTTAGAGTCGGGTGTTACCGCGCCGACCCACTTTCCGGTCGAGTTCTTGGTGACCGACAGGCCGGTCCAACAATAGTCGCCATTCTCGTAGTTGAAGGTTTCGCCGTCGTCGTCGTAGAGGCGGAGTTTGCCGTTAGCTTCACCGTAATGACGCACCTCAAGGGCGACGGTCTCGCCGGCGTTAGGTGTCCTCAAGCGAGGCTCAATCATGGGGATGAGCGCGCCATCTTTGACAAACACCGGAATGTGATCGAGCGGAGGCTTCACCTCGATGGTCTCATTCGCTCCAGCAAACTTTCCGGTGTAAAAGTCATACCATTTGCCAGCGGGAAGGAGAACCTTGCGGGTCTTCACTCCCGGGGCAATGGGCGCGACGAGGAGGGAGTCGCCAAATAGGTATTGGTCCTTCACCTCGCGGGCTGCTGGTGGGACTTCGTAGGGATTAGCGGTGGCGTCGAGCTGGCCGACCTTGACCTCTGGCGCTTCAGCAGTGACACCAGCGACGAGTTGCATTGGGCGGATAGGCGGCGTGCCCTCATAGTGATACTGCGCAAAGGTGTTGTAGAAGTAGGGCAGCAAACGGCCCCTCATTACAATGGCGTCGCGGATGTAATCCGTCACCTCGGCGTGAGACCAGAGTTTTTCATCGGAGGCCCAGCCGTTGTAGAGGGCGAGCGGGGAGAAACACACCGCCTGGGTGCGACGTAGCATGTCCTCGCCGTTGTCGCTGCCACGCACCTCGGGCGACCAGAGAACACCGGCAAAGCCGCTATTGGAGACAGCCGTGATGTATTCGTTGAAATCATAGTTGTCGTTGTAGATGACAAACGGATATGGCGAAGCCCCCGCATTGGTGCCACGGACCTGCCCAATGGTACGGCGGTTGAGCTGATGAAAAACATAGAAGACGGTCTTCTGGAGGAGAAGACCGTAGGTTTGGCGGAGTTGCTCGCCGTCCCGCCCAGAGGGGAAGATGGCGGAATCGGGCCAGAGGTATTTGTCGAAGCCGTCCACCTCGTCGATTTTGAAACCGCCGATAGCGGCGGGGTTCAGATCGATGACGGTGCGCTTGAGATGGTCGGCGAAAATCGTTCGCGCCTCGGGCAGCGTGTAGTCGGGCACGATGCCATTCCATACCAAGTGGGTGCCAGCGTAGGGGAGAAGCTTTTGATAAAGCGGAGTCGAAGGCGGCCCGACATAGGGGTTGAACCAGAGATTTGCTCGAACGCCGGACGCTGCGAGTTGGTCGAGAAAACCCTTAGGATCGGGGAAGCGGGTTTTATCCCACTCGAAAGAGCACGGGTAGGCGTGGTCCATCCAGCCCGGTTCAAGCCCGACCATGTCGAGCGGGATACCGTGTTGTTTGAACTCGGCAATATCGGCCAGAGCTCTGGCGGCGGTGTAGTTGGTGCGGAAGCGATTTTGGTAACCAAGGCCCCATTTCGGTGGGAGGGCACCGCCACCCGAGTAGAGGTTGTAACGGCGCACGGCATCGAGCGGACTCGGGCCGGCGAAAACGTAGACGTCGATCCCGTTGGTGTCGGCCAGCACTTCAATCGAATCAGACCGCGGATGCGCCTCCCACTGAGCATTTACCCGCTCACCCCCCTGCGTGGACGGCATGATCTTGTTGGTCGTGCGGTCAACGACGGGCGGCTTCTCCCCTGCAGCCAGACGAACGCCGTGGCCAACTGTGACATTGAGGTAATGGGCCGTGTCGAACAGAACCGCAAAGCCCTTGGTCGAAACATAGAGAGGGACGGGGGCATGGGTACGGCCAGTGATGGCACGTTTGCTATCCCAGTGGTCCACGTGGAGTTGAAACACCCCACCGTTTCGGCGCACGGAAGAAAAGTCCACGCCAAGGCCGTAGATATCTTCATTGCCCTCAAGCGGGAATCGAACTGCGGTCTTGCCGTTGAAGTTGCGACCCTCGATCTCCGTGGGATCGAGCGGGAAGGTGGCCTCTGGCATCTGGGCCAGCGCGTCGCGCAACGGGTTGCCGCCTGCAGCACTCAGCAGGGTGAGCGAATCGGCCTTTCCGATGGTCGTCTTCCACACGCCAGGCGCGACCTCGTTCCAGACTGGCGTAACCGGACTGGGAACCGCGGCTGGCACCTCAAGGGCAAAGGGAATGCTTCCAAGTGTGGCCACGAGAAGGGTTTTTTTCACGTCTTTGAGGATGAAGTCGAAAATGTTAAGGCTGCGGCGCTGCGGCGGGGGTGGCCGCCGTCTCGGCAACCGGCTCCTCAACCTTGAATGGCAGAACCGTCGCAGAGGCTCCCCCCTTTTCATCTTTGGCGTAAACCATCACCAAGTATTCGCCCGGAGTGGTTGGTGCTTTGACTATGACATGGTCGAGAGATGCCTGAGGAATTGGCCCTGCGACGGGAGTGGTCTTTTTGACTTTGGCTTTAAGAATCCACGTGACGAAGTTCACGACATCACCATTGGAATCTTCGGCTGCAAACCGGATGTTCATTGGTTCACCAGGTTTGGTCAGAAGGGATCTTGCGCCGCCTTCAAACTCGAGCTTCGAGATCGCCGGTGCGCGGTTGCCTTTGATTGGCTGACCGGTGAAGTGTTCGACCATGACGTCGGCTTGCGGCGGCATCATCAAGTCATCGAAGCTTCCGTTCTTCGGCCCTGCGGGATTAGCATCAAGCAAAAGGCTGAAGTAAGTCGGCCGATCGTCCACTGCATAGTGGTTCCAAACGAAAACCGTTCCTCCCACACAAAGCGGCGATTCAGCGATCGAAGCGTAGCAAGCTTTTAAGTCGCTCACTTTGCGAGTCACAGGTTCATCCAGCGCGACACCCCATGGTGTTTTGCCGTAATTCCATGGACCGTTGGCGTTGAACTCCGAAACGTAGAACGGCTTGGCCCAATGTTCTTCGGCGTATTTTATCGAGCCGTGCACAGCGCCGCGGCTGTAGCTTTGGATTCCAAGCACGTCGATGTCCGGCGCGAATTTTTTGATTTTTGCAATTTGCTCCGGCTTGGCATTTATCATGGTCAGGCTTGTGAGGTGATGTGGGAAGCGTTTGTGAATTTCCTCTGACATGCGATTCACAACGTGGAGGTATGGCTCGTCGAGGTGGACTTCGTTGCCGAGTCCCCACATGAGGATGGCCGGGTGGTCACCGATGGCTTCGACCTTCTCGACGAGGTTCTTTATCATCTGGTCGCCTTTGGCGGCATAGTCGAAGTTCCAAATGAGACCTTCCTTGTTTTTGTTTTCGCCTTGGTGCGGCATCCACTCGCTGACGATCATTTTCATGCCGAGGCTTTGGGCGTGATCGAGTTTTTTGACCATTTCCTTGGGCTCGCCGATTGTGTAGCCGCGCACTGTGTTGACACCGAGCGTAGACAACCGGTCGATATCAGAATCACCGCATACGCCCTTGATTTCAAAGTTTTCAAAGCGTTCGAAGCGCTTGCGGTCTGTTTCGGACGTGCCCTCTGGAAGAACGAACGGCTTCGCAATCGTGGAGCCCGCGAGCATCAGAATGCCTAGGAGTGTGAGGGAGGTGGATTTATACATGGGGATGTTTTGGGGGTATGTTGCTGAGATGGCATTGGTGCGATCTACGCGGGGGTTCTGGGCAGGGGCATTCTCCTAGGGCGCTGTCGACAAGATCCAACTCACATCACCGTAGCTCCACTTCCTACCCTTGGCGCTGGTAACCACTTCGATCGAGTCAGAACTTGGACGCACGTCCCTGCAGGTGTGGTCGCCGTCGCGACCGGCAGCGGGGATTGTTTCATTGGGTTTACTCGCATTTGATTTGGGCTCTACCAGATTTTACCGTCGATTGGCACATGCTCGTTGTTTTCTTTACCCCCGGGGCCACTTGGGATGTAGGTAAGATCGCGTGTAAGGAGAATTCGGTCGCAGCGGGCGAAATATTGCGAACTGTCGATAAGTTCTAGTTTGGCGGTACCCGCAGGCAGTGTAAAAACGCCACCGTCCTGCCAAGCGAAGCCATCGCTGCCGTGGGCTCCGAAATTTGTTTCCGACGCGTTGCCATTTACCGCCACGTTGAAAATGCGTCCGCCCGAAGTTGCCGCAAAATCTTTCGACCGCACCCAAAGGCGCCAAGTTCCATCCTGAGGTATTTTGACGGTTGTAGTTGCAGTGCGCTCCGCTTGGGAGAGACGCTTATCTGTGCTGCTGCGCCCAGCAAGTAATGTCGTCCGAGGATCACCCCCATCATCGCCTCCATGATAGGCAATCATCCATGATCCGCGATGGTTAAACTTTTCCGCCTCAATCCAAAGATCGATACCCACAGGACGTCCGGTATCAATGTAACCGCCAGGCGCAGGGACGCCTCTCATCATGATATCACGACGGGCAGCATAGTTTGAAGGGCTAATCTCATAGCAGCGAAGGTAGTCAAACAGGACGCAACCACTGACGGTGACTGCATCCTTATGAGTTGCGATAGATGACAGAATCACCTCGAACTCAGATTGTTCCACTCCCTCAAGGCTGGTGACGTCGATCAATTTGTCATCGAAATAAAATGCAACATAGTCCGAAGTTACCTCAAATCCATAGGTGTAGAATCTCGAGGACAGACTTTCGGGAGCCTTGTGGGTCGTTCGGCTGAGGCCCCTCGCGATGGGTGCCCACTGGAGGACACCGTAAGAGTATTCATTTTCTGCGTTCTGAGCCTTAGCTTCAAAACAATCGATCTCGATGCGAGGGGCATTCCGCCATACCTTTGGGTCAATACCCTCTGGAGCCGGAGGATGCCAGGACCAGAAGGCTTCGTGCCAGCCGTAACCACCGTCCATCTTAACTCTTGTTTCAAAATATCCGGTCTTGTAGATGCGTTTTGTTATCAGCCCACCGCCCCCAAATCGATCCTCTCGCGGACCGTGGTTGATCCTCATAAAGCCATCCGTTAGTGAAACATCTTCTTTCGAGGGGATTGAGAACGCCTTTTTACCTTCACGATATCTCCACTCGGATTCATCTGGTGACGTCCCATCAAACTCGTCGGCCCAAATAAGCTTATAACCCGGCGGCGGCGCGCCCAAGAGCGCATGGGAAATCAATACTAAAGCAATGATCGAGGATGAGAGCTTTTTGGGCTGAAAGCCGTTGAAAGCGCTGGTGTGTTTCATCGGATCATTCAAGGACGGGGGGCTTCATTTGTGTGATTTCGTACAGACGCAAGCCTACGGCTGCGCTGCTGCCTCGGTAATTGGAAGAGCCTCCGTAGCAGGGTCTGGCACCTTGAATGCAAGGGTAGTTGCAGAGGCGCCGCCCTTCTGGTCTTTCGCATAAACCATGAGCAAGTATTCGCCCGGCTTCTTAGGCGCCTTGATCAACGCGTGTTCGCCAGACGCCTGCGGGAAAGGACCGGCCACGGCGTTGGTCGGGCGTGCTTTGGCATCGAGGATCCATGTGACGAATTCGATGGGATCGTCGTTCGGGTCCTGCGCCTCGAACCGCACATTCATGGGCTCGCCGGGGGCGGCGAGTCTGGATGACAGACCGCCTTCAAACTCGAGTTTCGTGAGGACGGGTGCGCGATTCGCGGGCGGCTTACCAGTGAAGTTCTCGATCATGACCTCAGCTTGAGGCGTAAGCATCAGCCCATCGAGCGGCTGGTTTTTTGCAATGCCGTTGGGATGCGCATTGAGCAAGAGGCTGAAGTAGGTCGGGCGGTAGCTGGTGGCATGGCCCCAGAGAAAAATCGTGGACCCGAGGCACAGAGGCGAGGCATCGATGGCTCCGTAACAACCGATCAAATCGCTGACTTTCCGATTCACAGGCTCGTCATGCTCGACGCCCCATGCAGTTTTCCCGAAATTCCATGGCCCCTTGGTATTAAACTCGGACATGTAGAACGGCTTACCCCATATTGTCTCCGCCCGCTTGATCGCACCAGCGACTGCTCCAAGGCTGTAACTTTGCACCCCAAGAACGTCGATGTCGGGTGCGTATTTCTTGATCGCCTCAATCCCCGCTTCTTTCACGTTGATGACGGTCAAACTGGTGATGTGGTGTGGGAAGCGTTTGTGGATTTCCTCCGACATGCGATTGACGACGCGGAGGTAGGGTTCGTCAAGGTGAACCTCATTGCCCAGTCCCCACATGAGAAGCGCCGGATGGTCACCGATGCCGTCTACCTTCGCGATGAAGTCCTTGATCATCTTTTCGCCTCGGACGTTGTAATCAAAATCCCAAGTCGAGCCGTTGCGGCTTTTGTTTTCCCCTTGGTGAGGCATCCATTCGCTAACAATCACCTTCATGCCGAGACGATGGGCGTGATCGAGTTTTTCACGCATGGCCTCGACCGAAGGGATGGTGTAGCCGCGCACGGTATTGACGCCGAACTTGGCTAGGCGATCGAGATCCGTGTCGCCACACACACCCTTGATTTTGAATGTCTGGAAGCGTTCGAACTTTTTTGCGTCGGTTTCGGACATCCCCTCGGGCGGGACGAAAGACTGGGCCAACGCGGAGGCCGTTAGAAGGAGGACAAGGAGTGATGTGCTTCGGATCATAAGCTTTTGAGGGTGGAGCTGTGGGTATGCTTGGTGTGAGTTGGTGCGGACTTCAAAAAGCCGGGCGGTGCTTGAACTCGGATTTGGTGAACTTCCTGATCCATGACGGTGCAATAAATGCCTGAGTTGTGTCGTATTCCCGTCCGGTGATGAGGAAGTCACATTCAAGGCGACGAGAAGTCATCATTGGAAGCTAAGGTTTGGATGCAGCGCCGGTTTTCGTCATCTCAAAGGTCCCAGCCGGGAGACGCTGCTTGTTGGTTAAGTTGGCGCCGAGTGTGTTTCGGGCCCACGCGTAGCGGACAGCTTGTGGGGCGGCTACCTCGGGACTGCTGACCTCGACGGTGTCATTTCCTTTGATTTCCGCCTTCGCAGGATGAAAAACCCCATCGGCCCCGGCCAAGGTAAAGCCCTGTAAATCGCCGCCGTTAAGGACCCATAGGCCGCCGCCGACTGATTCGAAACGAATGCTGGCTGCCCTATTGAAGGTCGCCTCCACCGGCTCAGGTCCACCGCGCAGAGAGATCTTCTTGTAAATGTCGGTAAGCGCCCACCGGGCGAGGCGTTGGCCAACGGTTTCTTTGTCGAAGGGGTGTATATTGTTTGCCTCGCCGACATCGATGGCAACGGCAAGGCCTGCGTGCGGGTCTTTGGCAACGAAACGACGCTGGCTTTCGCGAAGAGCGGCCCATTCTTCGTCCTTCGATTTGTCGCTCGGTTGACCGTGGCTGGCCAGTTGGACGACACCAAAGGCGAGCTCGGGGTTGTTCCACCAGATGCGCCAGTCGTCCACCATGAGCTGCAGACGCTCGTCGTATTGGCCGGGAAACCAAATGGTGTCGTTCTCGCCCTGATACCAGATGACGCCTCGGATCGCAAATGGGGCTACGGGGCCCAGCATGCTACTGGCTAGATTGCCGGGGCGCTTGGAGCCTTCCGGGTCGTAGGGCGGGGGCTTGGGGGCGCCAGGGTTGCTCCAATGATTAACCTTGGCGTCGGGCGGGAAGCCTTTGGACTTGTTCCACTCGGCGCACTTGGCGAGATAGGCGGCATTACGCTCCGGGAAGGTCTTCATACCTTTTTCCCACTCCTCGAGCATGGCTACGAAGAGCGGATGCTTATCCAGGACGGCAGGGCGCGTCCAAGCGATGGCGGGCGTCTCGCCCCATGAGGAATGAATCAGGCCGACGGGTACATCGAGAGTTCTGCGTAGCACAGTGCCGAAGTGAAATCCGACCGCGCTGAAATCAGTGATCGTCGCGGGCGTGGCCGTCACCCATTTGGAGTTGGCCGAGAAGCGAAGATTGGGGGAGGCGACGCGGTCAACGGTGTAGAACCGAAGCAAGGGGTCAACTCCTGCGAGCGCGAACATGTCGGGGTTGAGACTCTCCCGAATTTGAACCTGCATGTTCGATTGCCCGGAGCACAGCCATACCTCGCCGACCAGCACGTCAGCAAAGACCAGTTGTTTTGGCCCGCTGCGCACTTCCAGGGTTGACGGTGATGCGGTGGCGGTTTCTGGTGCGAGTATCGCCATCCAATTCCCCCCGGAGTCCGCGGTCGCCTCGACGGATTGCTTTCCAAAAGTTACCGTCACATTTGCACCCGGCTCGGCCTTTCCCCAAACCGGCAGCGGTTGCCCTTGCTGCAAAACCATTTGGTCAGAAAAAATCGATGGCAACTCGAGCGCCTGCACAGGGGGAGTGGAGGCCACCAAGAAGCATATGAGCAGCATCGGCAACACGGTGCGGCGACGCGCGAGCTTTGACGCAATCGCGGCAGCGCAATGGCCGGATTTTTTCGCGAGTGAAAGAGTCGGAAGGCGATTGGATTTGGGCAAAATCATTGCGGCTTGGTTGGATTTTTGTCTGGGGTCGATTGGTTCATTTCAAAGGGACCGGCCGGAAGGCGTTGTTTGTTGCTGAGGTTGGCACCGCGGGGATTGTTCGCCCATGCGTAGCGCACGGCCTGCGACGATGGCACGGATGGGCTACTCACCTCGACCGTGTCGTTACCCTTGATTTCGGCTTTGGCTGCATGAAATACTCCGTCCGCCCCGGCGAGGGTGAATCCCTGCAAATCGCCACCGTTAAAAGCCCAGAGGCCTCCGCCTACCGACTCAAAGCGGATTTTCACGACGCCATCAAATGTGGCTTCGACCGGCTCCGGTCCGCCCCGCAGCGAAATCTTCTCGTAAATATCGGTGAGTGCCCATCGGGCGAGTCGCTGTCCAACGGTTTCCTTATCCATGGGATGGATGTCATTGGCCTCGCCGATATCGATGGCGACGGCCAATCCGGCTTGTGGGTCATTGTTTACAAAGCGCCGTTGGCTTTCACGGAGTTGTGACCAATTGCTGTCCGAGATTTCTTCCACCGGTTGATTGAAGCTGGCCAGTTGCACCACTCCGAACGCGAGATCGGGATTGTTCCACCAGGCGCGCCAGTCGGCCACCATCACGGCCAGGCGTTCGTCATACCTCTCCGGCACCCAGCCTGCGTCGCCCTCTCCCTGATACCAAATCGCACCACGGATGGCAAAAGGAGCCACTGCCGCCAACATGCCATTGGCAAGGACGCCGGGCCGCCTGGAGCTTTCTGGATCATGTGCAGGAGGCCAGGGCGCATCAGGGTAGCGGTCATTGTTTACTTTGGTATCCGGAGGCAAGCCCTTGGCCATTTTCCACTCCGCCATTTTCACGTCGAACTGGGCTTTCCGCTCCGCATAGGTTTTTATTCCAGCCTCCCATTCAGCGGCATGCTCCGCCAACAGCGGATGCTTTTCAAAGACCGATGGACGAGTCCATGAGATCGCGGGCGTGCCGCCCCATGAGGCCGAGATCAGGCCGACGGGAACGCCCAGTATCGGTTGCAAAATGTTTCCAAAGTGAAATCCCACCGCGCTGAACGAGGCAAGCGATTCACGGTTGGCGGGGGTCCAGGCCGCTGAGGCCGAGAACCGTGGCTCTGTCGAAACGTGGCGATCAACGTGATAGAGCCGCAATAGCGGGTTGACACTCCCGAGCAGGATCATGTCTCCGTTGAGTGAGGCCTTGATGCCCCATTCCATATTCGACTGGCCGGAACACAACCACACTTCGCCGACGAGGACGTCGCTGAACGTGGCTTCTTTATCCCCGCTGCGAACTTGCAGTGTGGCAGGTGTGGCGTTCGCCTTTTCGGGTGCGAGTGTTGCCATCCAATCGCCCTTGGTGTCCGCGACGGCCTTAACGGATTGTTCTCCGAAGGTGACGGTGACATCGGCTCCGGGTTCCGCACGCCCCCAAACGGGCAGTGGTTGCTTCTGCTGCAGCACCATGTGATCGGAAAAAATGGTTGGCAACTCAAGGGCCCTTACGAACTCACTGGGAGCGAGAGTAAACGCCGCAAATAGCGCAGGCAGGAGGTATCTTGTAGTCATGAGTCAGGTAATGGTTGGGGTTTGCTTCTAAAAGTTTTCTCACGCCCGCTGAGTTCGGGGAGTAGTTCGATGTTGCATGTTTTAGCGAGGTTAATCTCGGCGACTCGGTGCCTCTGATTCATGGAGTGCTCTCGCGGGGGATGGGCGTTGCATTTTTTGGCTCCTGGGTTTCAGATAGAACTGGGCTGTCTCCGATTCGACCCGTCGAACCATCGAGGCGGTAGTTATAAAGATGCTTGGACACGGTTTGGACGGCATTGGTCAGTTTTTCCACAGGTCGATCCACAACAGTGACTAGGCCCATTCCAAAGTTCTCTCCGTCCGCGCGTCCGGTCACTGTCTGGCTTGCCCACGCGAACCAATGAGTCCCAACAAAGTTCGGGTGCCGCAGCGCGTCGGACAAATAGGCCTGATACAGATCGGCTTGATTGTCGGCATCTGACGCCCACGCAAGGCCGGTGCCCCAAACCCCATGGTCCCGAGTACCAAAGTGAAACTCGCTAATGATCCAAGGGCGGTCCACGTCGGTTGCAATCGCGAAATCATCGACACCGTGCTGGTAGATGTTCAGGCTGATCACATCACAGTATTTTGACGCGGCAGCCGTGACTATCGGATTGAAGACATGAAACCGGGTGCCGAGGAAGAGGTGATTCGGGAGGTGTTTATTCATGGCCTCACGGCAGAGTGCGTAATACCGGTCTGCAAAAAACGCGAGGAAGCCCGCGAGATCCTTCGCAAACGCCTCTTCTCCGAGCGGTCCATGTTTTGCCTCGATTTCCTCGAGGCTATCGAAGTCGGTATCCCAAGCCTTATTGAGGGCGTCGATACCCTCGTATCGGTCGCGCAAAAACTCTACCATCGCCACCCGAGCCGGAGTCTCTTTGTTACTGCGAATAACTTCCTGCGCCAGCTCGGTGCCGCCCCGCCAGTCGAGCTCGTTGTCGATGAATACCCCGATCAGCCAAGGGCTTTTGGCATACTTGGGAGCCAATTCTGAGAGGATACGATCCACCGAATTTTTAAACCCATCCGAGAACGGATCGGCGATTTTGTGCACGTTCCCAATCCATTGCATGCTCGTATGGATAATGATGGTAAAGGGAATCCGCTCTGCATTGATCGACGCGGCCGTTGACCATGCGCCTACGGTATTCACACCCCAATCGAACATCCTAGCCATGATCAAGTCGTTGTGTTTTTCCCGCCACCCCTCGGAGCCAAACTTCCGCTCCGCATTCTTCCAGTAATGGCCAACCGATTTTTGGCCTCGATCTTCCTCATCAAAAAGATCCTCCCGTCCCGCCACACGAGTATCCACGGATCCGCCGACACAGTTCACGCCGTGCGACCAAAATAGATTCCCGTCGGGGTCCACGAACCACCATTTGCCATCGACCTTCTCCACACGGAAAAATCCGGTCGCCTTCAACTTCGGACCGCCCAGCATTCCACCAAAACGATCCAGCCCGCTGCCAGGCCCGGTGACCTTGGAGATCAGCTCCTGATCGGCAGCGACATCATTCAACAAATCTTCGACATCGGTGACTTTGCCCGGCCAGTCTCCTGCCCGCAATTGGCCGAACTTATCGACGATCGGGAACTCCAACTCCTCTAGCAAGGCGGGATCGGTGCTGTAGCTTCCGGAGCCGTGCGGCTGTCCGATTTTAAGCGCTTGACCGACCGCAGCGTCGATCCATGTGATCTGCAGCGTGACCCGCAAAAGCGCTGAGGCATCCATATATCGCCAGTGCTGCTGATGCCCCCATGGAAAAGCAAAAAGGTTGCCGAGCCGCTTCACATGCGGGTGGTCGGGCGGCAGGCCCGGACGTGTCATCAACACGGTCAGGTCGTTTTCCTCACCGGAGCGCACGATGAATCGTCCGCTCGTGCTGCTCATCCATTCGGCCGCCGGGTCGCTGGTACCGCTGAAAAGCACATCGAGTTCAGAGTCCGTCCCGTTTTTGATCGAAACCGCAATGTCACGGAATTTCGAAAGATCGAGTGGCTTGTCTTTAAAACTAAACGTCACCACCGCTCGTCCCGATGGTTTCGTGATTTTGAGAGTCGTCAAAGCTTGAGTTTCCTCGGCCACAACCGCGTCACCAGACACCCGAACCTCGCCCGTGACAACTGGGTTCGAAGCACGGACCTGCCCTGTGCTCCCAAGCGCGAAGATAAGCCCTAGGAACAGGTGGACCAGATTGCTATGCGGGTTATTCCTCATAGCCACCCGGATGCGCCCGGTGCCAGTCCCACGCGCTCTGCACGATCGTTTTCAAATCAGCATACTGCGGCGACCAGCCCAACTCGCGCCGGATCTTGTCGCTGCCGGCAACCAGAGTCGCCACATCGCCGGGGCGTCGCTGTCCCATCTCCACGGGGATTGGATGGCCACTGATTTCTCGCGCAGCATCGATCACTTCCTTGACGGAAAATCCCAGACCATTGCCCAAGTTGTAAATTCTGCTGCCCGAGTCCAGCGCCTCGAGCGCGAGGATGTGCGCCTGCGCTAGGTCCACCACATGAATATAATCGCGCACGCAGGTTCCATCCGGTGTCGCATAGTCGCTGCCGAAAACTGTGACATAGTCACGCTGTCCAAGTGCCACTTGTAGGACAATAGGAATCAAATGGGATTCCGGGCTGTGGTCCTCCCCACGTTCGGGTGTACCGCCGGCGGCGTTGAAATAGCGCAGGCATGCGTAATGCAGTCCGTGCGTTTTTTCCAGCCAGTAGAGCATGCGCTCGATTATGAATTTCGATTCGCCGTACGGGCTTCCCGGGATGATCTCAGCCGTTTCGTCGATCGGAATTTTTGCCGGGTTATCGAATAGATTGGCCGTAGACGAAAAAATGAACCGCTTCACGCCACGGTCGGCCGTTACTTGAAGGAGGTTCAACGCATTGGTGATATTTTCGCCAATGTAGAGGAACGGTTTTTGCATCGACTCACCCACCAGACTGCGTGCGGCAAAATGCATCACCGCCTCCGGATTGTGGTCCGCGAACACCCGCTCTACTTCGCTGATGTTAGCTAGATCTCCCGCGACGAATACCGCCTTGGGATGCACTGCGACGCGGTGCCCTTGGCTCAAGTTGTCGAACACGACCACCTCGTGGCCTGCTTTGATAAGTTCCGCTGTCGCCGTGCTTCCGACGTAACCTGCTCCGCCTGTGACTAAGACTTTCATATCGAATCCTCTTTGTTGTTTATTTGTGCCGGAAATGGATGGCTGGTAAATCGCGCAACCGCTCCGCCGCCTGCTCTGCCGTCAGATCGCGCTGAGCCTCGGCAAGCAACTCATAGCCGACCATGAACTTCTTGACGGTGGCCGATCGCAGAAGCGGCGGATAAAAATGCGCATGTAACTGCCAGTGGTCGTGATCTCCGGCTTCGTTCGGAGCTCCGTGCCATCCCATCGAATACGGGAATGATGTCTCGAACAGATTATCATATCGGATCAGCAGGGCCTGAAAAATCCCGGCTAGGCTGTCACGCTCCACATCCGTCAGATCCGGCAAGCGGAGGACATGGCGCTTCGGCAGCAGGAGGATTTCGTACGGCCAGACAGCCCAGAATGGGACTACTGCCAACCAATCCTCATTTTCCACGACCACTCGGGTCTGGTCTGCCATTTCGCGCGTCACATAATCCAGGAGCAAAACAGAACCGCGCTCGGCGTGGTAAGCCCGCTGGCAGCGATCTTCCAGTGCGATTTCATTAGGCAGGAAATCACTAGCCCACACTTGACCGTGCGGATGGGGATTGGAGCAGCCCATCACCGCCCCCTTGTTTTCGAAAACCTGAACCCATCGGTAACGAGCCCCAAGTTCGGTGATCTGGGATGCCCAGACGTCCACCACTTTGCGAATATCTGGCGGGGTCATTTCGGCTAGGGTGAGATCATGACGCGGAGAGAAGCAGATGACGCGGCACTCGCCCTGCACCGGTTCAACGCAAAGAAGTGGGTCGTTCGAGCCTCCAGCCTCAGGCGTGTCGGACAGCAATGCCGAAAAGTCGTTCGTGAAGACAAAGGTGGATTCGTAGTTCGGATTCACCTCATCGTTTGAACGCTTGTTTCCCGGACACAAGTTGCATGTGGGATCGTACGGCGGACGGTCGTCGTTCGCTGCATTTTCCGTTTGGCCCTGCCACGGACGCTTAGTGCGATGCGGTGAAACGAGGATCCATTCTCCGCACAAAGGATTGAAACGGCGATGCGGATGCTCGCTCCATTGGAATGTTTTCATTGGTAAAGTAGGTTTGAGTTCAGTCAGATTGCGTGACCATCGAAATCAAACCACTTCGAGCCGTTGGCCGCTAGCAGAACGGTGTGGCTCCGACCATCTCCGTCGCTCACCAGCGTGGTTTGTGGTTCGTTGGAATTGTTGATCACGATGTATTTCCCGGGCTGCGGATAGGCGGCAATTTCCGTTTCGATATTGGTCGAAAACCAGCGTTTAGCCATCTGACCCTCCCGCCCCGAGGCAAACCAGATCGCACGTTGCAGCAAACGATTCTGCTCCGCGCCGAGCTTGAAACCAGCGAGATACACGCCTCGTCCCTTCCCGTAGTCATTCGTGGCAATGGTGACGCTACCCTCGCTGTCCTTGGCCACGATCTGTGTCGTCCCGACGCAAGGATAAATCCGCTGCACATGCTTGCCTAGATCCGGCGCAGTGCCGTTCGAGTCAGCCAGAATGAAATGACCTTCCGTCACCTCCGTTGGGATAACCTTCTTGGTGTCGTTCGAGAGGCCGTATTCTTTCTGCACACCGAGAACGTCCCACATCTGGTACAAAGCACCGCCATTTTCTACGGCCGTGGGATCGAGGACGCCGAGAAGTCCGCCTCCGTTGTCAACAAACTCGCGGATCCCTCCGACGACGCGAGGGTCTTTCCAGTTCTCGCCACCACTCCACGACGTCCCAGCGTAGCCGAGATTGATGATGACTCCGACATCCGCTGGAATCCCATTCCGGATGTCGTCAAAGCTGATCCACTCCAGATTGAACGGCTGGCCGGAGAGCGACTCGATGATCGCGCCCTCTGGCCAAGATTGATCGTAGCCCCATGACCGATCGCGACCCCACGCATTAAGGATCGCCACCTTGAACGGTGCATTCTCAACCGGGGTGAAGTCCGTGTGCTCGCAAATACCGTAAAACTCCTTGGTCTGGTATTCTATGTAATCGATGAAATCGGGAAACTTGACCGCTAGATCGAGATACCCGCCGTAGCCGATTCGGTGCACTAGTTTGCGGAGCATGGCCCGGCGGATCCACATCCAATACCTCTTGCAGTCGGCCACCGGATCGCCACCGTCCTGAAAGGTTGGCCGGTTGAGCAAATCGACGGCGAAGAAGTATGGGTAAAGGCGGAGCTCTTTAACGAGCTCACCCGGCACATCGGCGACGCGGCGGACTTCGCGACCGTTAATGCATGGGCCGGTGATACCATCGAAGCCGATCTGCTGGAAGCCCGGCTTGTATGGTTCCGTGCCGATCCAGTGGTCGCAGTAGAAAAGGACCGCTTTCTTGCCGACCGCGTGGACCTGTTGAACGCATTGTTTGGCCCAATCGACCATGAACTCGTGGATAAACTCAATCCAATCCAGATAGGCCCTGCTGGGCACTCGATCAGTGGAGCAGAGGTAGCCGTTATCGATGATGTCGTTCGGTCGTAAGCGATACCCTTTTTTTTCCTCAAATTCGTCCAACGCTTGAGCCGACATGCAGTCGAGGTAGCCGTACCAATCCTGGTAGAGCGTCTCGTGCGCAGGGTTTGTGATAATGGGAAATTGGTAGGCCATCGAAGTGAACCGCACGAAGTCGGTGTCGGGATGAGTCTCCAGCCACTTGTCGAGAAACTTGGCCAGATGCTCGCGGGTGGCCCTTTTGCGGGGATCCACTCCAGACTGGTGTGGTCTATCACCCCAGTTATTCGTGAGGTGGTTATACATCGACGTCGTTTCCCAGATTTGGAAAACGAGGAAATTAACGCTGTAAACACACCACTTGGCGCAGTTGCGCACGGTGACGATACCGTTGGCGTAATCCCAGTCGGAGATTGGAACAACCTCGCCCGTCGTCCGGTTGATCACCTCCCAATATTTCTTGGCGTCGTTGATCTGATCGATCCGGTATTGCTGCGGGGAATACCGCGCGAGGAGGTCGATCTGCATCGTGGTTTCGCGGGCCACCTGCGGCGTGGAGAAGAGATACTTCTGCTGATTATCCTCGGGATGGGCACGGTTCCATTCTTGATCGGCGCGGATCAGGCAAAGCGTGGAGTAAACATCGTAGCCGAGGCTGGTGATGGAATCCGAAAGGACAGTTCCATCCGAATCGCGAATGGCATCCGCACCCCAGCGCTTGGCCAGATCCATGACTACGTCGTCCATTCCTTCCTGGGCCGGCAGGGTGAAGCCCCCGCGGTTTGCATTGGTTTTTTCAGGCATAAATTTTTCTACTCGGGGTTGTAGCTTATTTTCAAAAAGCGTGAGATTCCATGCGTCGTGCCACGGAATCGTGAACGCCCGATCGGCTGTCCACGAGATCGGTAGCCAAACGTAACGGCCGTCGATAGCATTTACGGGATTCCAGATGTCAAACATTGCAATGAATGCATCGTCGAGGCCGTGCACCTTCTGAACGTAAGTGCTCTGCGCTCCGAAAGTCTTCTCTGGGCCGAGGCCATTCTGCGGGTTAACACCGCGGCAAGGGTTTTCCATCTCGTGCCACGGCCCCATGATGTTTTTCGCGATGGCACAACGCGCCGCGTTGGGATCCCAGCTCGTGCAACCGCTCGCAATCAAATAGTAAAATCCGTCCCGCTTGAAGACGGCAGCCGCTTCCATATAACGGCCCTCGAAAACCCGGACGAAGCGGCCGGATGGTGACAAATAATCCGCCGCAAGCTCCGAGATGTGGAGGGTGCTGTTTTCCTCGGAAGAATAGATGTGGTAGGCTATGCCATCATCATCCATGAAGAGGTTTGTGTCGCGGGCCATCTGGCCCGCAGTGAGATCGCGGGCGAAGATGTTGCTTTGAATGACGTTCAGGCGCGGCAGAGGATGGTCCCCCGTGAAACCCTCGCCGATCAAACCCGCCGCATGCAGTGCGGGCGAATCATTCAGCGGGTAAACCCCGGCATTAGGACGAAAGGCCTGCAGGTAGGTGAACGGTCCAGTTGGTCGATCGGCCACGGCCACTCCGCTGCTAGCGGTGTCATAGCCACAGCCTTTTTTCTCCAGGTGAAACCACATGACAAACTTGCCGGTCGCCGCATTAAAAAGCACCTTGGGGCGCTCGAGGATGCATCCAACTTCGATGTCATGCCCCGACGCTGAACTAACCGGGAGGGCAATGCCTTCGTCGGTCCAGTTGTATAGATCTGCTGAGGAGTAAGTATGAACCCCGACCATGGCTCGGTTGCCCGCGTCGCCTTCGATCTTGTGTTCGCCGAACCAGTAGTAGATGCCCTTATGGAAAAGCATACCGCCACCGTGAGCGTTTATGGGAACGCCGCTGGTGTCGCACCACAGTTTACCGGGCTCAAACATGGGAAGAGGTGTGCTCATAGTTTCTGTCGCATTCGGCGGGGATAGTGATGGTGGCGGCTTCATGTTGCCGGTCCTGAGATGCTGGATCGCATCCGCTCGAGGACGCTTCGATTCTCTTCGGCTTTTTCACGGGTCAGTGGGTAGAATCGCAGCAGGACAAAGCACAGCATGGCAGGGCCGGCAGCACCGAGACACATCGCAAGACGCATGTTGAAATAGGTCGCGGGGCTCTGCGATTCCACACTTGGATTGAAACCGATGGCATTAAGAAAGACGCCAATCATGACGAAGCTGATCGCAAACGATGCTTTCATGGCCCATCCGTAAATGGCGCCGAACATGCCTTCGCGGCGGCGGCCATTTTTTACCTCATCATCATCGCACACGTCAGCAATCAGCGATTGCCCGAGCACACCCACACCGATCCAAAAGAGCCCGCCTGTCAGCGGATCGAGCCAAATGAGCGATTGGAACACGGCCCCCAGCGAAGCACCGATCCCGTCAATACTAGTCCAGCTGAGCGTGGTATCAAATCGTCCAGGCTGATAGACAAACCAGCGGATCAGCGCATTCAGGATCATCATGCCATAGATGAACATGAACCCTCGGATCTTGGTCACTTTTCCGGTCACCCACACAATCAGGGGAATTCCAAGGATGCCGACCACTGCGTAACCGACGGTTACGATGAGCTTCCACTGCGTGCCGATGGCAACATCGCCGTCGGATAGGTAGTAGATCAGGAGGTACCAGTCCATATTACTGGCGAACATACCGGCAACGATCGTGAAGACGGCCAGCGTGCAGAGGAGCGCGAAAGCACGGTTGCTCAAACTGAGTCGAACCGATTGCCAGAACGGATCTTTTTTTCCGCGCTTCTCTCTGACGCTCAGTTCATAGTTACGCTCCCGTCCGAAAAACGCGGGTAGCATTCCGAACAAGGTCATGCCCACGCCGCCGTAGATGGCGGCTGAAATCCGGATGCCCTCCATCTTTTCTTCGACGGTGAGGGACGTTGATCCTGTGTAGCCGTACTTCCAAGCGATGAAGACCATCGAAAGCGGGATCAACCCCATATAGGTCATCTCGCCGAGACGGTTCCAGAATGTTACGAATCCCTGCACCGCCGTGCGTTCGTCATAGTCCGGCGTCATTTCATAGGTGAGCGCGATGAAGGGAACGGAGAAGATCGTGTAGGCACTATAAAAAAGAAGACTGGTCACGAGAAACCACGCGAGTTTCCCGTTGTCGCTCCAGTGCATCGGGATCATCCAAATCGATGCGAAGGTCAGCCCCATCAAGATCGCACCCACGAAGATAAATGGACGCCGCCGACCAAAGCGCGATCTGAAATTGTCCGAGATGTTTCCCATGATGGGATCCGTGATCGCGTCCCATAACAATGGGATGGCCAGCACAATGCCGACCCAGAAGGCATTGATCCCGAGGATCATGTTGAGTACACCTTGGCCGGTCGTTCGGACGCTTTGGTTGCCGAGCGAGACGGTGAATCCACCGGTGCCAACGGAGAATTTCTCGCGAAGGCTCAGTTTTCCGTTTTTGGCCGGGGCCGCCGGGGCACCTGTTTTAGTGGCTTGATTCTCCATTTCAGCATTCCTCGCCCTATGGCTTCGTCGGGTATAAGTGCCTTCCACAATCCGCCATGGCACGCACGAGTTCCTCATTTGGACCATCCACGACATCATAAAGACCGACGTCAAAATTCTCGCCGTCGAATCGACCGGCAGCGCTCTGGTCGCGCCACTGGAACCAATGAGCTCCGACGAGCTTCGGGTCCTCTACGGCACCTTTGATGAATTCCTTTAGCAGCCGACCTTGTTGCACGGCATCTTGCGCGCTGCGCAGTCCGCCACCGAGGTTGTTGCCAGTCACGTTGGCGAAATGAAACTCGGAGATCAGCACCGGTTTGTCGGTCGCGCCATATTGTTTAAGTTCCGGCCGATAGGAATAGATGTTTGCACTGATGACATCCGCATGCCGCGCCAAGGCTGCAATCACCTCGGGTGATCCGGCGTTCATGCGGCAACCGAGGTACAACACGTTGGGTGAGTATGCTGTGAGTTCCTCACGAATCATGCGGAACATGGTGTCGGCAAAGAGCGTGACCAAGGCCGAACAATCGGCAACATCTGCTTCGGCAAATGCTTCAGGGTTCGTTGTCTTTAGCAGTTCATCCCAGCTTGCCAGATTTGTCTTCCACGCCTTGTTCAATGCCGAGACATCTCCGTACTTTTCTTTCAGCCATGCAATGAAGACTTTGCGCGCCTCGGAGTCGTTCGTGGTATGACCAAAAATCGCCCCAATCAGAAGGCGTGCGTCGTTTTTCCAGTGCAGTTCATTGTCCACGAATGCTCCTAGGCACCAAGGATCGTTAGCAAATTTCACCGGATAATCCTGCAACGCCTTGCGCAAGTTAAGGCGCGTCTCCGGATTGAATGGGTCGGGTAGTTTCGGTGCGGCCTCGGGATAGACATAGTGCAGCATTGCCACGTAGGGCACTTGCCGGCGGTCGATGATCGCGGTGTCGGACCATGCGCCGATGGTATTAACGTGCGTGTATTTCAGCCGCTCCACATCTCGATCAATCTGCTTCTTCTCCCATCCTTCACCGTATTTCCGGAACAGATTGGCGCGGGTGAAATCGAAATGCGGCACGTCCAGCTTCGCTAGGAAGTTTTCCTCGACGTCGAGCTCCACATGGAAACGCCCAAACACGGGATCGCTCTTCGCAGGCAGTTCTTGGAACACCGCTTGATCCCGCTCCGTGGGCGTCTGGCCTGCGAAGTCGATCCCGACGCAATTGACACCAAACGACCAAAACAGTTTTCCCTCGGGATCCACAAACCACCACTTCCCGTCCACTTTTTCTGTGCGGAAAAATCCCGTTGCCTTGAGCTGAGGGCCTGCCTCCCATCCGCCAAATTTGTTGAGATCGTGAGCCGGCCCGATTTCGCTGACCAGCGCGTCTTCCACCTTGGTTCTCTGCTTGATGTCGTCATCGGAGGACGCTTTCCCCCGCCAATCCCGATGCAGGTATTGTCCGTAGCGATCAACGATCGGCAAGATCTCAGCCAGACTTGCATCGGTCTCCTCAAGCGGAACCAAAGCACCAAGCTCAAAGGTGTGCTCGCCGGTCATGGCGCAGGTAATACGCAGATCTTTCACGGCAGCCGGATTGAATGTGTGCCAGTGCCGGAAGTAACCATTCGGTCGACCGGACATGCGGAGAAAGGCTGGATGCCCCTTGCGATAATCGGCCGTGCGCTGGAAGGCCACGCCGAGCGGCAACTCTTCCCCAGATTTGATCACTGCACGGCCAAGGGCCGAATTAGAAAACGTGTTCGCTCTCTCATTCCGAGCCATGATGTCCAAAACGAGGTCTGTCGAGCCGGTGTTTTTTACCATGAGCCCAAGCACGCGGATGTTTTCCAGATTCCATGCATCGCCATCCGTCGGCTTGAGTGTCATCTCGAAAGGCCCCTTGCCGCTGACCAACTGGCCGTCACCCTCCGGTGAAATGGTTAAAGCCTCACTTTTTTCAATTCGGTAGGGGACAGGAGTGGCCTCTTTGCGCCACAACGCCTCGAGCGACTCGAGCAATGAGGAATCATCACTTGCCAACTCATACATCCGCTCTGCCAGATCGCGCGAAGCCTGGGTGATTTCCGGATAGGGCGTGTCGGTGACATCGACGAACCCGATCTGGTAGTTCTCCCCCGAACTTCCCCCTGGCGATACCGGCCGCGCGGCGGCCGATTGGTCCGGAAATGCGAACCAGTGCGTGCCGACGACATTCGGGTGTTTGATTCCGGAAAGCACGTAGGCCACATAGCCGCGACTGCGTTGGATTTGGTCGCCGACCGGCCACAATCCGACGCCCGGCACGCCTCGATCCGGTGCGCCGAAGTGAAATTCAGTTTCCATGCAGGGCACGTCGCCGACACTGGAGGCCTTAGAGCCCGCACGTGTGTCGTAACTGTTGGCGCTGAAGACATCCACATACTTTGGAGCCTCCTCGCTGACCTCTGGACCGGTTTGATGCGCGCGCGACCCAAGGTAGAGGTGATTGGGTAGAGCTTCGCGCATCGCCTCGCGACAAATCCGGTAATAGGCGCTGACGATAAGGCGTTTTAGATCCGAGAGATCAGCAAGGAACTCTTTGGTCCTCGTTTCGACTGCCGGAACGTCTTCGGTTCCTTCGTCCGCTTCCGGAAGGACATCTATCTTATCCCAGCCAGCATAGGAAGTTGCCCATGCGCTGTTGAGTTTTTCAATGGTCCCATACTTTTTCTTCAGCCAGTCAACGCAGGCAATCCGGGCGGGTTGGTCGAGACCGTGTTGGAATGCATTATGAACGATCGGTTTACTCCAATAGATTTCGTTATCAATGAACACGCCGACAACCCAAGGATTCTCGCGATCGGGCACAAGCTTCTTGAGTGCCTCAACAATGTTTTCCTTAAAACCCTTGGCAAACGGATCGACGACTTTGTTCCCGAGTGGTGAGCCCGGGCCACCGAGATGCAGGATGGGTGTGAACGGCGTGCGTTTGTCCTCAAGCAGACCCGCGTCAGACCAGGCACCGATGGTATTCATTCCCCAATGGCGCAGTCTGCGATGGACGCGATCGCGCGCCGGTTCCTCCCAAGACGGGCCGAAGGTGCGGGTAAGGTTCGCGACCATAAATCGCATTCGATCTTTCTCGATGACTCCTTCCATGCGGGGGTCATCGGCAGCAGGCAGCCAGCTGAAAAGCGCCTCCCGTTCGGGAATCGGCGTGATCTGGTCGAAGCCGACGCTGTTCGCCCCATGGGAGAAGAATAGCCGACCATCAGGGTCGATCAGCCACCATTTGCCATCCACCTTCTCCACACGGAAGAAACCTGTCGCCTTCAGCTGCGGACCATCAGCCCACCCACCATATTGGTTGAACGCGCTTGGGCCCTCGTCGGTTGCGGCAGCTGCAAGCTCTGCCTTGTGGCGCTGCTTCAACTCGCTCTCAGCATGCAGTTTCCCGGGCCAGTCTAATTTGCGCACCTGACCGAAATCGTCGAGGTAAGGCAACTCAAGGCGCTCGGCGTTCGCCTCCACTCCGTAGGGGAAGGCCAGACTGACTACAAGATCGTCGAGGTTCAAAGTAGACGACGTCGACTCGATGACCAACCGGCAGGCAATCACGTTCGCAGGATCGAACTTCATCCAATGGTCCCGGTGGCCGTTGGGTTTTGCGCTCGGCTGGCTGAAGATCGGCGGCGCATCGTTCAGATCCTTCGCGCGCTGGAAAGGAAACCCTAGTGTGACCCGCTCGCCGGGCATGACATACGCTTGGGAGCGCGTGCTGTTGGCCCAGTCGAGAGCGCCCTTGTTGTCCAGCCGCCCCCGGATCCAAACAAGGCCTGGGCCGTTGTTGACAAAATCCACCCGCACGAAACTATACGCCGAAACGTCCCACAAGCCAGACTCCGGGGTCAAGATCACCGTCGCCCGCTTGTCGGCCATCTCACCCGAAAGCCGAAACGCTTCCCCACCCGCTGAATCAAATCTCAAGCCTGGGGGTGTCTTGGCAACGATATCCGTCAGGGCGCGAGCCGGCGCCAGAAGATCCGCAACTTGCATCGGCGAGCTCGGATTTGCACCATGATTTGTTGTCGATTGTGCGTTGGCCGACACCTTAGCGGCGGCATCACCAACCGGGACGAACGCACAGAATGGACCAAGCAGCGCAGCTGCAAATCCCGGCATGAGTCGGCGAAGAGAAAAGGAATCAGCTTTAATAAGAGTGATCATTGGGTAAGCAAAAAAGGTTCGTAGTCAGGGGGTGGCGGGTTATTTAACATTGCTTCGGACAAAGTTCAAACACGTTTTCCCGATTTGTGCAATTATTCGAAGAGACTCCGTTTCGTGGCCGATCTGTCGTGAGCAAACGGATACCGATCGCCCCCTAATCACGCTAGCGCAGGGTCTCATACGGCGGCTGGGGCTTCTTCCATTCTCTCATGTCCAAGCCGGGGATCACCGGTTCGATCAATTGCGCGTTCCATGCTTCGTAGTCCGCAAGCAACTCTGAGACGAGACCGGGGTTTGCTTGAGAAATGTCTTCAGACTCCGAGATGTCACTCCGAACGTTGAACAAACGCGGGCTCTCCACTTTGCGCGGCTTCACAATTTTGTGTTCACCCCTGCGCATCGCGTAGTCGCCAGAGTCAACCATGCGCAGGTAGATGTGCGGATGGGGTGGCTCCGATTTTTGACCGAGCACATAGGGCACAAGATTCACACCATCGAGCGGACGATCGGAGTCTGCGATGAGGTTGTTTGCTGCGGCGATCGTAGCAAAGATATCCAGCGAAGAGACAGGTTGGGTATAAGTGACGCCCGTCGGCAGGATGCCGGGCCAGCGAGCGGCGAATGGCACACGAAAGCCACCTTCCCACGGATTGCTTTTCACGCCGCGAAGTGGATGATTGCTCGATGCGTTGTCATTGGATCCGCCATTGTCGGATAGGAAAAATATCAGCGTGTTCTCGGCGATCTTTAGTTCGTCAAGCGTGTCGAGTATTTGGCCCACCCCTCGATCCACAGCAGACACCATAGCCGCGTAGAGGCGGCGCTTTTCATCCTTAATGTGATCGAAATTGACATAGTCTGCCTTCGTGGCCTGCAACGGGGAATGCGGAGCATTGTAGGCGAGAAAGAGGAAAAACGGATTTTCCCTTTGGCGACGTACAAAATCGACAGCCTCACGAGAAAACTCATCGGTGAGGTATCCGGTGGTCTGAACCGGTTCGCGGTTGCGCACAACCCACGTCCGGTAGCTCTCCGGTTCATTGCGGGCATCGCGGTAGTCGCGGATATCGAGATCCTCGGGGAAGTTCCGAAGCCCGCCGCCAAGGTGACCGAAAAACTCATCGAAGCCACGATTGAGCGGATGAAAGTTTTCGTGGGATCCGAGATGCCATTTGCCAATGATGGCTGATTTGTATCCGGCCGGGCGTAGGGCGGCCGCCAGGGTCGTTTCCTCCACCGACAGGCCGGCTGATGGGTCATTAGGAGCCCACGCCACATTCCGCTCGTATCCGAAGCGCTGCGGATACCGGCCTGTAACAAAACCAGCTCGGCTCGGCGAGCACACCGTGTAAGTCACGTAGGCGTCCGTGAACACGACGCCTCCAGCGGCAATTCGATCAATGTTTGGAGTCGGGATTTCTTTGCTCCCGTTGAACCCCACATCGGCATACCCCTGATCGTCTGTCATGATGACAATCAGATTGGGTCGGGCCTCCAGGGCGATAAGGTCAGTGGGTACGGCAAAGACAGCGAAGGCAAGGGGAAGAGCGCGTGTAAGTGAAAATTTCATACAGTGGCCTTAGACGGTGGGGGTGCAGCAAAATTCACTTCGTTCTCAGCTAAGAAAATCGGAAGCGAATTTCGTGTTTGACAAACTAGAACAAATGCCGGACAGATTTCAAACACTAACCTCGGCTACTTCCTTCAATCAGAAAGATTGATCTGATACCCCCCACTCGCTCTGTCGGCACCCCCGCCACAAGCCAACGACCCGAATAAAATACTATGTCCAGAGTTCAACGCCGCTTCCCGGATGTCTCTTCGCTAGGCGTCGTGACTGGAATCTCCATCTACGTATTAGCGACGACCGCATCCTTCGCTCAAATGACTACCAACGAGACGAACACCACGCCGACCCGCCCCAACGTTATCATCATTAATGCCGACGACCTCGGCTTTGGCGACTTGGGTTGCTATGGTGCGACGGGGATTCCGACCCCACACCTAGACCGCATGGCGGCTCAGGGTGTTCGATTCACTAACTTCTATGCGACGGCCGCTACTTGCACGCCTTCACGATACAGCATTCTGACTGGAAGTTACCCATGGCGAAACCCACGCGCGAAGATCCTCGCAGGTGATGCGCCGATGATCATCGGGGAAAATGAACTCACCCTCCCCACCGCCCTGAAACGCGCTGGCTACACATCCGCTGTGATCGGAAAATGGCACATCGGCCTCGGCAATGGCACAATTGACTGGAATGGCTTGATCCGCCCGTCGCCAAACGATGTCGGATTCGACGAGTCGTTTATCATGGCAGCGACGGCTGACCGCGTGCCCTCCGTCTATATCGAAAACGGTCGCGTCGTGAACCTTGACCCCTCCGATCCGCTCGAAGTCTCCTACGCCAAGGAAAACCCGTTTCCCGACGTGCCAACCGGGCTCACGCACCCGGAACTCCTTACCATGAGCCACAGCGATGATCAGCACGCTGAAACGATCGTCAACGGCGTGCCGCGCATCGGGTTCAGCCGTGGCGGCAAGGCCGCACAATGGGACGATACCACCATGACCGATGTCTTCCTTGGAGAAACAGAAGATTTCCTATCCCGGACAAAAGACACCCCGTTCTTCCTCTATTTGGGAATGCACCAACCTCACGTGCCAAGGCTTCCGGGAAAACGCTTTGCGGGCGCCTCTGAAAAAGGCGTGCGTGGCGACGTGATCATGGAACTCGACTGGGTGGTCGGCGAGGTGCTCGACCATCTCACGAAGCTGGGCTTAGACCAAAATACCATCGTCGTCTTCACGAGCGACAACGGCCCGGTCCTCGATGATGGGTATGTAGATCAGTCGGCTGAACTCAACGGCTCGCACCAACCCGCCGGCCCACTCCGCGGCGGGAAATACAGCTTTTTCGACGGCGGCACAAGGGTGCCTACCATTGTGTGGGGGCCAGGATTCGTAAAACCTGGAGAATCCGATGCGTTGCTCAGCCAGTTGGACTTTATGGCGAGTTTTGCACACCTAGCGAATGCGCCACTCGCCCCATCAGAATCTGGTGATAGCCTCCAATTTGCGGATGCCATGCTTGGTAAGTCTCCAGTTGGCCGAGAGAACCTAGTCACCGAAGGGTTCGGCGCCAAAACGCTCCTCCGAGAGGGGAATTGGGTCTACATCCCACCCTACCCGGGCCCTAAACTTTTTGGTTCCAAAAAGGTGGAAACAGGCAACTCGAGCGTGCCCCAGCTATACGATCTGTCAAAGGATATCGGCCAGCAAGAAAACTTGGCATCCGCGCACCCCGAACGTGTCGCTGCGATGTCCAAATTACTGAGTTCAATACGCAGTAATGGCCCGACCCCCGCAAACGAAACCCAGAACCAAGACAACTAACCACCCTAGCATGAAATCATACATCATACCGACCTGCATCCTAGCCACCATGGCCTGTACCGCGCTGCAAGCGGAGAACCTCATCATCAACGGCGACTTTGAAACAGGCGAGGGCAATGCATTCTATCAGACCCCGGGTTGGTATAACGCTGGAACCGGATCGAATCAGGGAACCAACGCACGGTCCGACGAAGGTGCGGTCGTTTCGGGTTCCTACTCAGCGACCGTCATTGACCGCTATAACACCAGCGAAGGCAAGCCGGGACCGTTGATGTACGTCCAGAAGACTAACTACATTATTGAACAGGGCGATTCGTTTGCCCTGAGCTACGAGTGGAAACCTGCAGACCAATACTGGCAACGGTCGACGGACACCGTTCGATTTGTCCTCTTCGCGACGGGCAACGACAATGTCGGAGGGCCTGTGGTTTGGTCCTCTGAATTGACGTCCGACTTCACAAAAGGGGGATGGGAAACCGTCAAGCTCGTTTCAGATACCACAGACGTCGTGAACTCTGAGGCGGTTGGCAGAACCTTGTTTGTAAAGTTCTACGGAATAGACACAGTCGATAGCGAAAACGGCAACCCACACTGGGCCCGAGTGGACAATATCGAAGTCACCGCCGTCAAAAACTAGCCGTTCGTCACAACATAATTCGCTATTAAGTCCTTTACCTTCGATTCCTATCCAAAAGACAAGCGAGTTGATGAGAAAGGTCCCGCTGAAAGCCTTGTATTCGCTGGCCATATTCATCCTCATTGGGGGGATCGAATCGAGTGCCGTGGACACCACTTTGAAGCCGAATATTCTTTTCATTCTATGTGACGATCTGGGTGTAAACGACCTCGGGTGTTACGGTCGGGCGGATCATCGCACGCCCCACCTCGATCGCATGGCAGCGGAGGGAATGCGTTTCACATCCGCGTATGCTTCCCAAGCGATCTGCTCGCCCTCGCGGGCAGGCATCCTAACCGGGCTAAATCCTGCCCGACTGCACCTCACGACCTGGCTCCCCGGACGCCCGAATGCGGTGTCCCAGCGCGTACTCCACCCGGAGATCATGATGAACGTGCCACTATCGGTGAAGATGTGGCCACGGTATTTTCAAGAAGCAGGCTATGCGACTGGAATGATCGGAAAGTGGCACATCGGCGCAAGTCCTGGGCCAGCCGAGCATGGATTTGACTTTGTGTATCATCCGAGCGACAGCAAAAACACCATCCCGTCAGCCGATGAAGGAGGCAAAGCGGAATACGAACTCACCCGCGAGACAATCCGGTTCATTGAAGCCAATCGGGACCGTCCTTTCGTGGCCTATCTCAGCCACTACACGCCGCACATTTCCTACACCGCAAAGGCGGAGTTGATCGAAAAAAATGCGGCTGCTTTTGAACCGGTCTATGCGGCGGTGATTGAGACCTTGGACGACACTATCGGGATCTTGATGAAGCGGCTGGATGAGCTCGGATTGGCAGACAATACGATCATTGTTTTCACGTCGGACAACGGTGGTCTTCATGTGCCGGAAGGCGGCCACACGCGAGTTACGCACAACACCCCATTTCGCGCAGGCAAGGGCCACACGTATGAGGGCGGACAAAGAATTCCGCTAATCGTGCGCTGGCCAAGGCATATCCCGGCCGGAAGGGTGGTTGACACACCCGTTAACAACATCGACTGGATTCCCACGTTGTTGGATCTCGTAGGTGCTCCACAGCCCGCTGGTCTGGACGGAATCAGCTTCGCAAGGGGACTCACCGCGGGCGCGTTTCCGAAGAGGCCGATCTTCTGGCATTTTCCTCACTACACAAACCAAGGCGGACGCCCGAGCGGAGTAGTCCGCGACGGGGATTGGCTGTTGATCGAATACTACGATGAAGACAAATCAGAGCTCTATGATCTCTCGACGGATCTTCGACAAAACAAAGATCTCGCAGATGAGTCGCCCGCTCACGTAGCGGCACTCAAGGCTGCATTGCATGAGTGGCGAGAGGCTAATGCCGTGCAATACAACACTCCGAACCCAGACTATGACGAGGAGGCCTTCCGTAGGCGCTACGTGACCATCGATTCCAGTCGATTTGACCCAACACTTGCGACTACGGAGGACTGGAAGCAAATCCAAGAATGGCGACTTGAAATGAACCGAATGGCAAAATCGAAATGACACCCTCACCCGTCCGATGATCACGCGCCGCAAATTTCTTGGTCTCGCGGCATCATCCGTTGCACTAGCGTCCACCGGAGGCTTTGCGCAGCAGTCGCGCAATGAGCGTCTCGCGACCCTTGCCGATGCACTCGGGGAGATTCCCGAATACCTTAAAACCGGTTCGCAGAAAAAAGGCCTCGGCAATCGGTCAGGAAGCTTGCTCGCGGATTTGAAGTGCAAATGGTTCTACAATTGGATGGCTAACTTTCCTGCGGATGCGCCACTCGGGATTGAATACATCCCCATGGTTCGGAGCGGCGGAATCACAAATCCTTCCCTAATTACTAAAGTCGCAGATCAAGCCCGCGAACTCGGCATCACAGAGCTGCTGGGCTTAAACGAGCCCGATGCGGAATCGCAGGACAACATGAGCGTCGAGAATGCGCTGGACGCATGGCCCCTTCTTATGGAGACCGGAATGCGGCTCGGCAGTCCGGGATGCGTGCATCCTGATAAAGAGTGGATGAACGCGTTTATGGAAGGAGTAAAAAAACGCGACCTGCGCGTCGATTTTGTTTGTGTGCATTCCTATGGTGGCCCAAACACGAAAAGCTTTGTGAGAAGGTTGGAGGATGTTGCCAACCTGTATGACCGTCCACTATGGATCACTGAGTTCGCGGTGGGTGATTGGTCAGCTAAGACTCCTGAGGAAAACCGCCACTCACCCAAAGTGGTCTTGAGGTTTATGGAGGAGGTCCTCCCCATGCTCGACAAGCTTGATTTCCTCGAGCGTTACGCATGGTTCTCCGCAGGCCAAGACAGCCCTCCGCTTGGGACGAGCGCGCTCTACAATGCCGAAGGCGAACTTACCCCGCTGGGTGAATGCTACCGCGACGCTTGATTTTAGACGCCAGCTTCTCATGGTCACACGACGTCAATTCATCAGCCTCTCTGCGGCCTCCGCTGCGGCGCGCTCTCTCGCATCGTGTCAGCGGCCGGCAGAAATCGCTCCGTCGGGTTCAAGTAAAAAGGGTCTCGGCCAATCATTGAAGGTACCTGACTGGGCGCAAAGACTCAGTACCACCCGCAGCAAATGGTTCTACTCATGGAATCACAGCATTCAGGAAGTACTGCCCAAAGGCACGGATTTCGTCCCCATGATCTATCGATACGGCGGTAATCCACAAGTCATTGCAGACACACCGGTCGCCGCCAAGAATGCAGGAATAACCGAGTTGCTCGGATTTAACGAACCAGACAAGAAAAATCAGGGGAACATGACGATTGAGGAGACTCTGGACCCGTGGATGTTATCTGCCTGCATTCCTACGGTGGGCCGAACCCCGATTCCTTGGTAAAGCAGTTGGAAAATGTTCATAAGATGTTTGGACTGCCGATCTGGATCACGGAGTTCGCGGTCGGTGATTGGAAAGCAAAAAGCGTCGATGAAAACCGGCACAAACCAGAGACCGTGCTTCGGTTCATGGAAGGCGTTCTCCCGATGCTCGACAAGCTGGACTTCGTTGAACGTTATGCATGGTTTCCCGCGAAAGCGACCAGCGGCCCCCTGGGTACGTGTGCTCTCTTCGATGGAGAAGGAGGGCTCACGCGGCTCGGTGAGTGCTACCGCAATGCCTGATTTCCCCACACTAGTATGATAACAATACCTCGCAGAACCTGCCTTTCAAGCCTTCCACTTAGGGCGATAATGACCCTCGCAGTCACAACGATTCTCTCGGCACCAAGTGACGTGCGCTCCACCGTCCCGGAGTGCCAACCGCGCGCGGGCTTACCCAACTTTTTTGCCAAGCTCGAAGCGGGAGGCCCCGTGCGGGTTGCTTACATCGGCGGCAGCATCACAGAGGCGTGGGGATGGCGCGATTTTTCCCGCGACTGGTTCGCCAAAGAATACCCACAGGCACAAGTCAGCCAGATCCGGGCGACGATCTCTGGCACCGGAGCAGAGTTTGGTGCCTGCCGGTTGCAAGACCACGTCCTGCGCCATTCCCCCGACCTCGTGTTTGTTGAGTTCGCGGTCAATGGCGCGGGAGCAACAGACCAACGGGCTATCGAGTCCGTCGAGGGGATTGTCCGGCAGATCCGCAAGCATGATCCAAACACGGAAGTGTGCCTAGTCTTTACACTCCACAATGGGATGTTGAAGGACCTGAGATCAGGCCGATCTCCGCAGGTTGTCCAGAATATGAAAAAAGTTGCCGATCACTACGCAGTCCCAACCATCGATTTTGGTCCCGAGGTCGTCCGCATGGTGGATGCAGGAGAGCTTACCTTCAAGGGCCCTGCACCGGCCAAAGACGCACCAGCAGATGGTCCTATAGTCTTCAGCACCGACGGCACTCATCCGCTTGATGCCGGCCACAAGCTCTACCTCGACGCGATCGTGCGGTCAGTGCCCTCTATCAAGGTCGCCGGACGTCCGGGTCCACACCCACTGCCAGCGCCGTTAGAGCCGGACAATTGGGAAAACGGAAGCATGGTAGCCATCGATGCGCCGGGAGTCACGCGAAGCGAAGGATGGCAACAAATCGAGCCACCCGATGGCACGGACCAGCGCCAGCGCATCAGCGATTATTTCGCCAGCGTGTGGGAGGCCACAAAACCGGGCGACACGCTTGAGTTCACCTTTGAAGGCACCGAATTCGGATTGTCCGGATTTCGCGGCATGACCGCCGGCTTGTTTCGTGTCACGGTGGATGATCGTCCGCCGCTCAAAGCGACATTTTTCGATTCCTACTCCCATGCGGGTCGGGTCAGCCATAAGGCTTGGTTCTACCCTGAGGAGCTCCCACGCGGAAAACACCACGTGAAGATCGAATTCTTATCGGAGCCTCCCGACTATGCCACAATCCTAAAGAAGGACGGAGTTAATTACAAACAACCGAACCCTGCTCCGACACCCACGCTGAAGCTCGCAGCTATTCTTTTGGCTGGGTCATTGGTGCCGTAGTCTATCTAAATCTTAACCTGCTCCGGTGCCACCACGCACCGATGGCACATGCACGGGGCATGGGTCATGAGAAATGCACCGCGTGGGATTGGCCGCCGAGATGCAGGGTGGAGTGGAGTGCTGGAGTTTCGGAAAGCACGACCCCGCCGCGCACAACGAAGAGGCGGTTCGGTTTGAGGCGCAGTGCATCAGCAGCAGATTTTGCCTGCAAGACGACGAAGTTCGCGGGATTTCCCACGCGGATGCCGTAGTCCGAGAGTCCAAGGGTTTTGGCGCCATTTTCTGTGATCAGATCGATCATGATTTTGCTCTGCTCGGGGCGGGTCATTTGGGTGAGGTGCCACGCCATCGACGAAACTTCTAACATGTCGCCGCGCCCCAGCGCATACCAAGGATCCATCACGCAATCGTGCCCGAGGCTCACGTTGATGCCGCTGGAAAGCATCTCCGGGATTCTGGTGAGGCCGCGGCGTTTTGGGTAGGTATCGTGCCGCCCCTGAAGCGCGATATTGATGAGCGGGTTCGCAACTGCGTGGACCTCCGCCTCGGCCATAAGCGAGAGGAGCTTACTCACGTAGTAGGAATCCATCGAGTGCATGGAAGTGAGGTGGGAGCCGGTGACTCGTCCGTGCAGACCAAGTCGCTGCGTCTGGTAAGCGAGTTGCTCAATATGGCGGGAGAGCGGATCGTCCGACTCATCGCAATGCATATCGACCCGCAACCCGCGTTCGGCCGCGAGTTCGCAGAGCAGCCGGATCGACTCCGTGCCATCCTGCATCGTGCGCTCGCCATGGGGAATGCCTCCCACAATCTCCACACCCATGTCCAAGGCGCGATCGAGCCGTTCGATCTGCCCGGGCACCCGCAAATAGCCATCCTGCGGAAACGCGACGAGCTGAATCGTAAGATACGGCTTCATCGCATCGCGGACTTCCAAGAGTGCTTCGACGGTGGTCAGCGTGGTTTCTGAGACATCCACGTGGCTGCGGATGGCACCGATGCCTTGAGCGATTGCCCAGCGGCAGTATTGGGTCGCGCGCTCAACGATGGCCCCGCGGGTGATCGTCTTTTTAAGCTCTCCCCAGATTTGAATACCTTCAAACAGGGTGCCGCTTTGATTGTACCGCGGCTGACCGAGCGAAAGCACGCTATCGAGGTGAAAGTGGCTGTCCACGAATGGCGGAACGAGGTAATTCCGTTCCACGTCGATTACACGCCCTGCATTTTCGACCGGCAGACTAGAGGAGATCGCGACGAATTTTCCACAATCAATCCCCACGTCACAAAGGCCGTTGGTGCGGTGAATCGCCGCGTTTTTGATGATCAGTTCCATGCTCCTCGTTTTGCGCGTTTCTATCAGCAGTATACACGCCACGCGAGCTTTCAGAATCGGGAATCGTTCTTTTGTGTGCGCCAGTTTGGCGGACGTGCGTTTTACTCTTTATCTACAGACATGGCCGCGCGCAGGCGCCTCTCGGACTCGGCGTTCCAGTAGCAGCATTCGAGTCGGAGGAAGACGGAGGTGTAGGGGATCGTCATGTTCGTCTTCAGTAGGAGGACGTGAAACGTCTTCCCCGCCTCGTCGAGCATGGCGATGATTTCCTCGTGGGGGAGTTTGTTCACCGCTGATCGTGCAAGGATTTTGGTGAGCTGATCACGATAGTCAGTGACACCCGGGGCGTCTTCTTCGGACAAAAACGCTAACTCGCGATCGATATAGATCGTCGGTTTCACGTGCTTGGTCCCGGCTAGGGCTTCAAGCACCGCGCCGGTCACTTCTTCCTGCGTGGCACCGGTGTTGATTGTCTGCACGCCTGGGCTCGTTTGCCAAGGATAGGCGGAGTCAGCGATAACGATCCAGTTCCGGTGGCCGAGTAGGGGCAGAGATTCGTTAAGGGTTTCCTTCCAGTCGGCGGCTTGAATAGAGGGAAGGATGGCAAGCGTCATAGCGAGGATAAAGTTTTTCATGCAGTGAGATGGATATTGATCTTCTGACCGGCGGATAATGTGACGTCGTTCGGGAACGTGAGCGTCGTGCTACCGTCGGCAAAGATTAGATTGGCACTAAGCTGCTGCCCGTTGACTTTCACCGTCGCGGAGGCCGGTTTTGAATCCGTGGCGAGGCTGATCGAGCGCAGCCGGAGAGTTCCCCATTTCAGAGCGAGTTCCGCTGCCGTCTTTCCGTCTGCTACCGTCTGGCTGAAACTGCCCCAACCTTCGGCGACCGTGAACGCGGCCTTGAAGTTTTCTGGAGTGATTCTGGGTGCAAAGCCGATCTGGCCCTTGGGTCCGTTGTAGGTGAAGCCGCAGGCCGTGATGAACGTGCCATAGCTCGCCATCGCGCGGGAGTAGTGATCGCTGCACTCGATTTCGTTCCAGGGATTGCGGAGCGAAGCATCGTAGCGGTCGTGAATGGCGCGGGTGATGGCGAGTCCCTCGAGGACCATGCCCTCGGCGATCATGTGAGAAGCGACCTGGTGCTCGAAGCCGCTCATGCACTCGTTGAAGTATCCGATCTGCCAGCTTGGGGTACCATAGACATCCTTGATCATCCTCGGGTTCGTGGTCATCACCAATCCTGCATCACCGGCTAGGGCATAAGGACGACCGCCTGTGAATTTTTCCCGAAACGGCCCGACATCAGGTGCGAAATTGTATTTCCACAAGGCTTTCAGCGCGCTCACCGTCTTCTCGCGATCCAGCACCCGTCCGAGATCCACCTGCCAGGCCCAGCTCTGGCCTTGAACTTGATCAATGTGGCACGCCTCATACGTGCCGAGAGTTTTGGGACGGTTGGGGTCGGCGATCTGAATGAAGAATTCGCCGTTGAATAATTTTGTTTCCACCGACTTGCGGGCTTTTTCGTACTGAACGCGACAACGCTCGGCAAATTCACGGTCGCCCTGTTCCAGCGCCATCAACTCGCCCGCACGAAGTGCCGCAGTTGCCAGTGAGGTGAGCCAGGCGATTTGCCCAAACCATGCCGCATCGAGCGTATTTTCCTGAGAGCCGTCGAGGATACCATCGCCGTCGGTGTCATGATGGATGACATTTTCCAGAGCCTTCTTGACGTTCGGCCAGAGTCGCGTAAGGAAGGCGTCATCAGCGCTCATCTGATGTTCACGCCAGACGCCGAGGATCCGGCCGCAGTGGCCATCAATTGCCGGAGCAGAGCCTTCGGCTCGATGCCGCACTACACCCGATTCCGGGATGAAACCCACACCGAAATCCACGCGCTCGCGCAAGTCGCGTTCGATGTCTGGAAAGAGGCGCCCTATCGCTTGGGCGTAATGCCAGACGTGTGTACAAGTGCCCGCGCAACAACCGATGCCCTCCCAGCCCCAGAAGCGTCCGGTGGCAAACCGGTGCGAGGTGCTGGTCGCGAGAATCGAGGTATTTGCGAAGGTGCGATCTAAAAACCAATACGGCAGCGTGGAATCATACCATGTGTCCCGCCACAGACGCGTCTGCGATTCCAAACGCGGCAGATTAGCAGCCAAATAGTCCACAACCGCGGTAGCATCGCTGAAACGCTTGGCGAAGTAATTTCCTGTCTCTGCATCCGGGCAGGGAATTTTAGAATTGGGGAAATGCCATGCGATGACGAAATGAAAGTCCGCCGCCTCTCCCGCCGGGATCACTTGCTCTTGGCCAACTGCTCCAACTAAAGATTCTCCTTTGGCTTTCGGGCTGCTCGATCCAACGAAAGCAGCCGCAGGAAGATCTGCCGCATTCACATCGGGATTCGCCGAGCCTTTGCCGATGACAGCGAGTGCCATCGTTCCGAAATCGAGTTGTTTCTCAGGGTCTTTCTCCGCCTCGAGCGTGTCGGTCTGGACAATCTGGTCGACGCCGATGTTTGCCCAGCCTCCGGTTGCAGCCTCATCGAAAATCTCAATGACCGCATCTTTGGACTCAAACTCCGCAACGTCCATGATCTCGCGCTCCATGGCGTTTTTGTCTTTGCCACTCGCGGTGCGGACGACGTTTCCATCGACTAACAAACGCAAGCCGACTTCGTTTCGTTTTCCGCCTCCGATGTAGAAGGAAAGAAACTTACGCTCGATCTTGAATGGCGGACTGGTGAGCGTGCCAACGGCTGCATCTTTAACGTCTGCAGAACTTCCCGGCGCAGTGCCGTGTGAATTAACCACGCTGCCGCCTTCGCCACCAAGTGGACCCTGATACGGAGGACTTACCGCGCGACTGAGAGGCTGTTTACCGAACGCTTCGCCTTCGCTTTTCCAAGCGCCGTAGCCCTTCTCGAAATCTTGGAGCACTATGTCTGGGCGGGCTTCCGATTGGTTGAGCGCCTTGTTCTCAAAATGCATTGCCACCAGCGTTGCATGCTTTCCATGCGTCACGGAGTTCACCCGTTGACCATTGCCAGGGATGGCGGAATAGAATCTGGTCGCATTTTTCAGCCATCCGCCGAGGTTTACTGTAGCTGTTTCAGTGCTGCAATTCGTCACTGTGAAATGAAACACCGTAGCTGGCAGGCTGGAGTCGTCGGTATTGAGAGGAATGAACGGAGAATACGCCTCCAGCTTCACTTGCACTGGTGAAGTTGCATCGCTGTATTCCACCGTGCCGATGGGATACTCTCCAAGGAAGTTCACGTCGGCCCAGCCCGAGCTGTCTAGCGGACGCACTTCGGTTTTGCCATTCTGAGAAATGTTCAGCGCAAAACCCTGCTCAATCTTCTCCGAATCCTTAATCGTGGCGGGCCGAACGTAGCGCATGCCATTGCGAGAGATTATGTCGCCTGGCTTGTCGAGATATGGGCCTCCAGCTTCCGACCAAGGAACGGAAACAGGCAAAACGCCTTCAATACTCTGGTTAAAGATGTCCCAGTTCCAGAGCCGCCCATCGCCGCCGAGATAGAGCGTGCCACACGCAATGCCGCCCACGGGCATGCCGATGAACCGTAGTTCTTGATTCGCCTTGGAATAAACCTTCGGTGTGCCTCGCACAAAAAGGGACTTTACCCATTCGGCCTGCAGTTTTTTATCAGCAGGGATGATCTGATTCCAATCCAAATCATCAAACGGGCCCGCCATCACCAGTCGAGGCAATAAAAATGATCCTATCGTCGCTAGAGCGGTGGCCCCAACAAATTTTCTTCGGGTTATTCCACTGCTTTCACAGCAGCCCGGAGTGTCGCAGCTAGAGTCGTTTGGGGGGAGGGGCATAACAAAGTTTGAGTTATCAGAATGGCAGCAGACAAGGTGCAACAACAGGCCCTAAACAAAGACCCTCAATCGAAAGACGGCCGCCGGCGCGCCATGGGTGGAGAGTATGCGCAGATGGAGTTTTGATGAATTCATTTTTTGATCGAAGGCATGTTCTACCCGGGCTGAGTGGTTGTTCCGGACTGCGGTGAGGATGTTCCCCTTATCGTCGAGCAGGTCGAAATCCCTGATCATAAATGGAACCGTTTCCTCGGGGTGCGTCATCAGCACACTTTCCATCGGGTGATCCCAGTCGGGGTCCAACTCGACGATGACGCGCTGGATGCTGACGGTCTCCGGCCAAGTGAGAGTTAACTCGGGCTGAGGATCCGCGGGGTCGGCAACCCACGCATTTACCGTACTGGTCGGCCGGGCAGGACCGTGCTGAACGTTTGCTGGATCGAAGCCCTCAAGCGGCGGGTCAATCGTCATGGCGAGGTTTAGTCCGGCGGGTCGGCGCTTCGGCAGCCAGAACTCGAAGGTGTCGATGCCGATACCATCCGGCGGCGATTGGACGCTAGACTTGGCGACGGCCTTGTTGAAAGCATTGGTGACCGAGACGATCCCGGTGATACGTTGATCGGCTAGCCGGACGGAAACAGAGGGATTCTCGCGGAGTTGAACGAAGTAATATCCCGTGCGGTCGAGGGGTTTGGTGAAGCGGATCTCGGGGCGCGACTCACCTGCGAGAACTGGAACCTCGATGGATTCGAGCGTTTCGTCTGGGGTGAAGTTACCTGCCTTCTGCGCGCGGCGGAGGTCGACCCGGATCGTCGTAGGCACCTCAGCCACAACGTCGTAGGAGAACACAGGACACGGCCCGGCGACCAACGGAAGCAACATGGCCCATCCGCTATCGAGCTTCAGCAACTGGTCATTGGCCTTGATCTCACTTAGTTTTAACTGCGAACTGGCAGTCACCGTGGCCGAGGCTGCGAGGTCCGCATCGTCGTTGATTCCGCGTCCAGGCAGGAATTGTCCGCGGCGCTCTAGCCGCACCTGCAACTCGCGCAACCGCTCACCGCTGGCGAGGTCACGCGGAACGAGACCTTGTTCTCGGCAGATGGCGGCCGCGATTCCCACAGCCTGACCGCCCGCAGCGCACGTGGCCATCACGCGAGTGGAGCCAAACGCGACATGGGTCGCGCTGATGATGCGTCCGGCGAGGAAAAGGTTGGTGATATTTTTGCTGTAGTGGCAGCGGTAGGGAATCCCATAAACGCCCTTCGCGTGCCACTGGGTGCAGCCGGAAAGCTCCGAATAGACGCCATCCGCAGGATGGAGATCAACAGCCCAGCCGCCATGAGAAATGACGTCCTCAAACACGGTTTGCTCCACCAGGTCCTGCTGGCGGATCATGTAGTCGCCTTCGAAGCGGCGGCTTTCGCGTTTGCCCGGGATGGTGCCGACCCATTCGAGGTTCATGGTTTCGGCTTCGGGGAATTTGCCTGAGTTTTTGAAATAATTCCAAACTCCGTAAATCACCTTCCAGAGCTCCCATTTGATCGCTTCGGTCTGGTGAACCGTGTCGAGGCGACCGCCGTATTCAAGCCACCAGAAATTACAGCCCTGCATGTTGGTGCTGAACTGGCGGTAGCGCGGGATCTTCGTGATGTCATCGAGCGCCCAGCTTGGCGGGACGAACTTCACCGGCACGCCGACATCTTTGCTGTAGAAATACATCGAGTGCCCTAGCAACTGTCCGTAGGTGGCATCGGGCGCGAAGCCTTCTCCAAATTCTTCCTTGAGTTCCGCGCCCATGCGGAAGGCGGCTCCCGCGAGAAATCCGAGGATCCCGTCGCCGGATGCGTCGCAGTAAAGCGGTGCCTTCAACACATAGCGCGTGGAGTTTTGGGAACAGAATGCATGGACCGTCGAAATGGTGTCGGGGTCGCTTTTTTCCAAATCAAAGGCAGCGGTGTTGAGCAGGAGGGTGAGGTTTGATTCCTCGACGCATTTTTCCAAGAGGATCGTGTCGAAGATCATCGCGTTGCCTTGGCGATTCCGGTAGAGGTTTTCTTCGAGAATCTCGTTGATTACGCCGCCCTCCCGAGACCAACGGTTGTTGTTGCCGAGGTGCGAGGTGGCTCCAAGCGTCCACAGGCGAACTTCGCTCGAGGCATTGCCGCCGAGCACGGGTCGATCCTGGACGAGGACGACTTTTAATGCCTCGCGGGCGGCGGCGATGGCGGCGCAGGTGCCAGCCAAGCCTCCGCCGACGATGATGAGGTCTGCTTCATGGGTTACGGTGGTAAGGGAGCGAAGCTCCGCGGGGCCTTCTTGGATCATGGTGGGTTTAACGGTGAGAGGATTTTCTGATCGCCAGGAACATGAGTCCGCCGATGGCGGCGAGAACCAAAGCGAAAATGAGGATGATAATTTGGTCACCCGGATTGATCGGGATTAAGCAAGCCATGCCGACGCCCAGAGCTACCATGCTCCAAGCCACAATCCGTGTCGGCGAATGGTCGGCCTTCACCTCAGTCCGAGACTCCACGGCTTCCTGCTCCCGTTCGCGGAGTTGCTCGATATTTTTCCAATGTCGGTCCACACCCCGCGAGCGGATGTGAAAGACGAAAAGAATCAACAACGGTAAAACAACGCCGACGATGGTCATGGATTGGTCTTTCAGCCATTTGCCAAGACCACTGGACACATCGGGCGTCAGCCACCCGAAATGCAGCGCAAGACCAAGAGGAATGCAGATCCCAGCCGTGGTCCAGAGCGCCGCGACGTTCACACGCCTGCTAAGAAGGCCCAGTAAAATCGGTGCAAGAAGAGGGACCACCATCATCTCGGTGATGGAGATAATCACTTTCTCCGCACCGCCAAGCCATGGGATGCAGAGAGCCACACCAGCGATGACAGCACCCAACATGAGCGTGAACCACCGTCCGGCCGCGAGTAAGTGGGAGTCGGTCAAAGCCTTCCGCATCGGCCGATAGATGTCCTGCGTGAGCACGCTTGAGAAGACGTTGAGCTGTCCGCTGATTGTGCTGGCGGTGGCAGAAAACATGGCCGCCATCATCAAGCCGACCATTCCGATCGGCAGGACATTTTTGCAAGACTCGATGTAGGCCTGCTCTTTGAGCATGCGGATCATTTCGTCGCTGGCACCGTCAGGAATCGGGCTTTGTAAACGCCAGAGGAGCGGCGGCAAGAGCCATAGGAAGGGCGAAAACAAATACAGCGCACCAAAAAGTACGGTGCTGCGACGGGCATCCCTCGGAGTGGGCACGCAGATGTAGCGCTGCACAAAGGCAAACTCCGCGCCGATCATGAAGTAGTGAATGGCAACCCAGCCAGCGAGGAAGAACCAAGTAAACTTCGAACCGGCCGTGAGAGCCAAGAAGCCCTCTGGAATCCGCTCCGAGATTTGGGTCATTCCACCAAGATCCATGAGAATAAGAGGAATCACGAAAATGACTGCGAGATTCAACACGATGAACTGGATCACATCCGTCATGAGCACCGCCCATAGGCCCCCGATCATCGTATAAACAACAACCACCGCTCCGAAAATGAGAATGGCGGTGACCAACTCCGGCGGCATGCCCTGGACGACAGTCCCGGAGTCCTCACCGCGAGTGACAGCCACCATGAGGATCGAAATCGCGTAGAGAGCTCCTGCCGCACCGACCATGCGATATACCATCATCGACCAGGTGTAGAAGTGTAGCGCGCCTTTGCCGAAGCGCAGTTCGACGAACTCAGCCGGCGTGCGGATCCCGAGTTTCTTCCACTTTCCGGCCACTGTATAACCCGCGAGCAGCGCCGCGACACCGTAGCAGAGGTTCACCATGATGGCGACCAGCCCGTAGTGGTATGCCATGCCACCCCAAACAACGAACGTGTTGGCCGAAAACATGGTCATGAACGCGCTCAGTCCGCTAGCCCACCACGGAGAAGTGCCCCCTGCGGCAAAAAGGTCGGCGGTACTTTTGACTTTGTTGCCCAAAACCACGCCGATGGCTACGGTAGCCACGAGGTAGGTAGAGAGCACGATCCAATCGGCAGTATGCATAGATTTACGGTTCTGGGGTGGTTTGTTTTTCCTCGTCGAACCTCAGATATGCAAGGCTCATACACCAGGCGGCACCGTAGTTCACCCAGCCCTCGGGATGCCGGTAAGCACCCTCTGGATTGAACGGAAACATTTCGGTGCCGGGCGCTGAGGAAATCGATCCGCGGCAAAGCTCCAGCCGCGCGCAAACATCTTCTTTGTAAAGCTTAGGCCAGCCCCGCTCGACTTCAGGAAAGCCCATCTGCGGATTGCCAGGTGAAGCAGCCAAGCGAGGATTGCGGCCAAAAATATGATCGATCGCCGCAACGCTAGTCTCCTCGAGGCGGGCTTTTTTCTCAGGATCGTCCACGATCCAACTCGCCGCCGAGGCAATCGTGGGCAGCCCGATGAGGTTGCCAACGTCATTAACCTTCGGGATGGACCAGTGGCTTTCCATGTCGTAGCGACGGTAATCCCACATGTTGCCCGAGCGACTCAGTGCGACATCCACCCACGCGTTGATCTTTTCTTTCAGGCCAGCAGGGGCTTGCTCCGGGTATTTCTGAATTAGCCACACCAAACTTGGGATCGTCCGCGGTTCGCTCATGCGATGACCTTTCGTTGTGCGGGGGTCGTTCCAATCGAGGTTCTTCACACACCACTCGGCCTGTTTCACCGCGGCATCGAGATAAATCGCGGCATCACTCCGGCCCTCACGCTTGGCGACTTCGTGCATGAGAAGGTTCGGAATAATCGAATGTCCCGGCGCGTGCCGGCCCTTGTAAGGATGAAGCAATCCACCCATCGGGTTGCCCTCAGTAAGATCCTCAGGCTTCAGATACGTCGAGGGCTCCCACCATGGGCTGATTTCCCGCGATGGCCGCCAATTCCCGAAAACAAAATCGCGGACCCGCTGGTAGAACGACTCAGGCAGCCATTGTTTGAGCGCCGGCCAGGCCCACAGGACATAGGCCATTTGCTCCACCGTCTGGGGATGCACTTTCCACTTGTCAGGATCCCCCGATGGGTCGTGGGTGAGCGGATTCACGAGGTAATACCCGGCTCCCCAATGAATCAGCTTCACGACATCCGGCGCATCGGCGGCAGGCGGCTCAAGCTCGAAGTATGCCCGCACTGAATTCATGAGCCATTTTGCACCCGGATCCTTGTCGTTGAACTTGAAGTCCGGCGACATCACACGCGCCTTCTCCGCAGCCCAGTCGATCTGCCTCGGCATCGCATTCACCCGCTCTGGATCGGCCAGATAAAACATCACCAACGCTGGAATGATCGCATCGTAATATGTGCCATCGCGCCAGGGACAACCACCGAAAGCACTCGGGTGCGTTCCAAGTGCCGAGCGAGAATCGATCAGAAAATCAACCGCCGATTGCCAGAACTGCTCGCGAAACAAATCCGACCGAATCAAGAACGGATCACTTGTCGCGTTCGACGAGCCATCCAACTCAACGACAAACGGGTCCGTCGAGTCCTCCGGTTTAAACGCTGAAAAGTCGCCGATATTCCCACGAATTTCTCCGCTGAAAAGTGGCGGTCCCCCAGCTGCCAGACGAACGGAAAACTTCGTGCCGTCCGCTGCTTTCGGCGCCGTGAAGCGCTTTGGACTGCCGGTTTCATATCCCACCTGATTCACCGCAATCGGCTGCTCACTCAGAACCGGATCGCCCGGAGCAATTGGCGGATCTTCGGACGGCGCCGCAGATCCCGAGTGAGTGAAGAAAATGGAGATGGCGAAGCCTAGCGACCGGAAGGCCGAAAAAATTCGGGGGAATTTCATAGTTCGCAAATCAAACAGAAGCCGGACACTGTGTCTAGCGGTTGCGGGTATACATTTTATACAATTACTTATACGCTCTGTGCAATCGACAATTCCTGTCTACTCCGGGCCGGGTGATATCTGCTGCATCTGCATCGTTCACAGATTTGGAGTCGTTTGCTTTTCCGCATCGAACCGCAGATACGCGAGGCTCATGCACCATGCGGCGCCGTAATTCACCCAGCCTTCGCGATGGCGGTAGGCTCCTTCCGGATTGAATGGAAACATCTCGGTGCCAGGAGCAGACGAAATGGAACCTCTAGTTGTCCCCAAAAACGCACACCCGGGCGGGTGGCTCACGGGCCAGCCGCGTTCGACTTCGGGGAATCCCATTTCCTCATGGTCCGGTGCCGCCGCCATGCGGGGGTTGCGGCCGAAGACGTGGTCGATAGCAGCGACGCTGAGTTCCTCGAGGCGGGCTTTTTTCTCGGGATCGTCCACCACCCAACTTGCAGCCGTGGCAACGGAAGGGAAAGCAAGTAAGTTACCCACGTCGTTGAGCTTCGGAATCGACCAGTGATTCTCCATATCGTAGCGGCGGTAGTCCCAGAGGTTCTCCGAGCGGCTGAGCGCAATATCCGCCCATTCGTTAATCTTCTCCTTCAGGCCATCGGGAGCTTTATCCGGATACTTTTGCAATAACCACACCAAGTTTGGAATGGTGCGGTGCTCGCTCATGCGGTGGCCCTTGGTGGTGCGGGCGTCGTTCCAATCGAGATTCTTCACGCACCAGTCCGCCTGCTTCACGGCAGCATCAAGGTAGATCGCAGCGTCATTCCGGCCCTCACGCTGGGCGACTTCATGCATCAACAGATTGGGCACGATCGAATGTCCTGGCGCATGCCGTCCCTTGAACGGATGCAGCATGCCACCCATGGGGTTTTTCTCGGTCAGCGACTCAGCAGTGATGTAGGTCTTTGCGTCCCACCACTTGCTGATCTCGAGCGAAGGACCCCAATTCGCAAAAGCAAAGTCACTGACTTTTTTGTAAAACGATTGGGGCAGCCATTGTTTGAGCACCGGCCACGCCCAGAGGACATACACCATTTGCTCCACGGTCTGCGGGTGAATGCGCATCCCCAGAGGGTCTCCCATGATGTCTTGGGTCTTGGGCTTGACGAGATACATGCCTGCGCCCCAATGGATCAGCTTTACCACGTCGGGCGCATCGGCGGTTGGCGGTTCGAGTTCGTAATAGGCCTTCACGACATCCATAAAGCCCACTGCGCTTTTCTCACCGACCGTGTAGTCGAATGCAAAATCTGGAGCTGTCGCCCGTTTTTTATCCGCCGCCCAATCAATTTGCCTTGGCATCGCATCCACGCATTCGGGATAGGCGAGATAGAACATGACCAGCGACGGAATGATGGCGTCGTAGTAGCAACCGTCGCGCCACGGAGCTCCGCCAAAAGCACTAGCATGGGTTCCAACCGCGGACCGCGCATCAATGAGGAAATCCACTGCCGCTTGCCAATACTGCTCGCGAAGCAAATTCGACCGGATCAAAAACGGATCACTCGTTGCCTTCGATGGAACCTCCAGCTCAACGACAAAGTGGTTCGTCGAGTCCTCCGGCTTAAACGCCGAAAAGTCCCCGATGTTTCCACGAATTTCTCCGCTGAAAAGTGGCTCTCCTCCAGCTGCTAGACGAATGGAAAACCGCGTTCCATCCTCCGCTTTCGGCGCTGTAAAGCGTTTCGGACTTTCGGTTTCATAACCCACTTGATTCAATGCAGTCGGCTGCTCACTCAGCACCGGGTCGTCCGTAGCAATCTCTGGCACCTCTGCAACCAGTGCAGGAGTAGGTCCCACCAATGGAAGCAGTGACATCACACCTAGCGCCAAAAACACTGGCAAAATCCGGGGGAATTTCATACTCTAAGATCAAACAGAAGCCAGACACCGTGTCGAGTGATCGATCGTATACGATTTACGCAATTACTTAACTGGGCTGTGCATTAGCGATCTCCCTTGGGGTCCGGCCGGTGTGGCGCTTAACCCACTTGGAAAAGTGCGACAGATAAGCGAAGCCAAGTTCGATCGAGACCTCTTTCACGCGCGCCTCCGGTTGGAGGAGTCGGTGGCGCGCGTGTTCAATCCGGAGGCGATCCCAATATTGGGCCGGTGTGGTTTGCAAGTCTCGGCGAAAGAGACGGACGAGATGATTCTGGCTCAGACCCGCCTTGGTGGCAAGGCGTCCGAAGTCGAGCGGTTCGCCAAGGTCATAGGTGTGGATGAGATCAAGGACCATGCGGACACGTTCGTCGATGCCGGTATGGCCAGTGTGGCCGATACCATGGGCGGCTAAAACGTCAGCCAGAGCAACCAACCAACGGAACAGGAGTTGCTCAATTTGAAAAAAGAGCGTGAGGTCCACCACATGATCGCGCACATCCCATGTGTCTGGATTCACCTGCTTCATGGTCTGCAAGATCGGACGCACCAATTTTTCCAGCTCGGGAGCTTCGTTCGCATCGACAACCATGCTTAGGCCTCTTTCAAAAAGGTGCGAGCCATCGGGCCACCGCGCATCAAAGGCAATGGAGATCAATCGCGCATCGGCGGAAAATGATTGGATGCGTCGCCCCGGTTTGACGATCAACCACTCCCCGGGTTCTGCGCGATGGGATTCGCCATCGTGTTCCACCTGAGCCCATCCCTCGCGAACGAGCCAAGCCCCGCTATTGGTGAAGTCCGTAAACCGCAAAACCGCCGCAGCATCTCCTTTGCAGCCTGCCACGGGCAAATTGTGACACCAAAGCAGGTGGATGTTCAGGTTAAGCCAGTCGCGATATCGCATGTTAACGCTGCCATCATTAGCGGGACGCCGCGCCAAGCCAAGCGTACGCGCGTGAAAGGGCTGCGGTCAGTGCTTCGGGACGGAGCGGCTTGGTGAGATAGTCTTGCATACCGCCAGCAAGGGCTGCGGCGTATTGCTCCGCAAGGACATTAGCCGTAAGGGCGATAATGTAGGGGTGCTGCGCGTGGCCAGGGTGTTTGCGGATTGCCTCGGTGGCGGCAAGACCTCCGAGCTCGGGCATTTGTAGATCCATGAGGATCACGTCGTAGGTTTCGCGGGTTGCGGCAGCAACGGCTTCGTGGCCATTTACCACAAAAGTTCCGTGGTAACCGAGTCGGGCGAGGTAGAGGTCAATCACTTTTCGGTTCACTGCGACATCTTCGGCAATAAGGATACGGAGCGGGTGGGCTTGGGCGAAAAGCGTCGGCTCCGAACCGGCACGAGTTACAGGCGCGTGCAGCGGGGCGGGTGTTCTCGAGCTGAGCAGTTCGTCAAGCGCGGCTATAAGCTCAGTGGGCTTTACCGGCTTGGTAATCTGGCGCGGACCAGCGATGCCGACGGAGTCAACAACCTTGCCTCGGAAGCTCAGCAAAATGATTGGCGGGAGGAGCGAGCCGTGGCAGCGCGAGAGCTCTTGAGCAAGCTGCAATCCGTTCATCTCGGGCATATCGAAATCGAGAATGGCGGCGTCGATGCCAGTCGGATCCGAAAAGGTCGCAATGGCGGTAGCTGCATCCCCGCAAACGGTGACAACCATACCGAGGGCGCTGAGTTGGCTATCAAGAATTCGTCGTTGAATGGGATTGTCGTCCACAACAAGGATCCGGCAGCCGACGCGGAGGCCAAGATTGCGATCGGTCGGCGGCGTTGCTGCACAAGGCGACGCAAGAATGGAAAATTGGAACTTGCTACCCCGTTCAGGCTCACTGGTAACTGAAATGGTCCCTCCAAGTAGCTCGGTCAGTCGGGACGAGATCGCTAGGCCTAGACCAGTGCCTCCGTATTTACGGGTCGTAGACGAGTCCACCTGGTTGAAAGCCTTGAATAGCCGGTAAAGGCGGTCCGCGGGAATGCCGATACCCGTGTCTTCGACCGAAAAGATGACTCGCCATCCGTCCGGTTCCAGGGCCCCGGAAACGAAGATACCTACTCCGCCTTGGGAGGTAAATTTGAGAGCGTTACCAACAAGGTTAACTAAAATCTGGCGAAGGCGCGTAGAGTCGGTCAGAACGACCGCCGGGAGGTCAGCAGCAAAACAAGCGCCGAGGTCGAGGCCGGATTTGTAGGCGCGTTCGGAAAACAGATCAAGGACTTGCTCGACAGTGGCGCAGAGGTCGCAGGGGATGAGCTCAAGCTCAACGTGGCCAGCTTCGATTTTAGAGAAGTCGAGGATATCATTGATGATATCGAGCAGGTTGTCACTGGCTTGCCGAATGGTCTCAACGTAATCGAGATGACTTGGCGGCAAATCACCATCAATGAGGATGCTTGTCATTCCAACGATGGCGTTGAGTGGAGTGCGAATCTCGTGGCTCATGTTGGCTACGAATTCGCTCTTCGCGCGGCTCGCTTGGTCGGCAGCGTCCTTTGCTTGGCGCAGGGCCGTCTCGACGGTCTGGCTGCGAGCAACGAGTCGTTCAATCTCGGCAGCGACCTCAAGCAAGGTATTCGGGCGGTCAGCAGAGTCGGGGTGGAGGCGGCCAACAGTTAGAAGCAAGCGGTGGAGGAGCTCCTCGTTGCGCTGGTTCTGGGCGTGTAGGGCGGCGTTGGCCGCAGTGAGCTCACGCGAACTGGTCTCCATGACGTGGTCGCTGAGTCGCCGATCCTGATCAAACTGCCAATAAGTCTCTGAGATTTGCGTGAACAGACTCGCCAATTCGGGCGGCGCAGCGTCGGGAGAGCCGAATTTGCGACGGAGCTGGCGAGTGAGTAGCGGGTGCAGGCTCATCTCAGTCGGAATTCTCGCCAAAGCTCGTAATAGTCATTGTTTGGTTGTGGAGCTGACAGTCTTGCACTTGACCGGATGGGGCGAGTTCACCGTAGGAGTAAAAGCCAGTTAGGACAGGGCCGGCACCGAAGATCGTGCGAACGCACTCGAGTTCCTCCTCGATCCGTTGGCCAAGAACAATACGCCGACCGACGCAGCTAACGCAAAGCACCAGGGATGAGTCGAGAGCGGCTTGCTGGGCAGCAATCTCGGCGCCTTGGATAATCTCCTCGTAACTGGCGCGCATGAGTCGCGCGGTGGCACCTAACGGGACATCACCCGCGAAGGTCATTGTTTGCTGGGTCTCGTCCACGGATAGGATCGTACGGACCACACCGTTTGGCTGACCGGGAAGCTGGATATGGAGCGGGAAGCGGAGTGCTGCCCCAGGGAGACCATCTGCTTCGGGGCCAAGATACTCCTTGTAAAGGGCGAGCGCCGGACGGTCATCGAGCGTGTGAAGCACGTTTCCGACGGACGCGGTAACCGTGCGCAGAGGGCCAAATGCACTCCATCCGCCCGCAGTACCAAAGCCAAGACGAAGAGAAGGCCCGTATAGTCCGATCGCGACGATGCCGCCAGGAGTAGGGACACAGTCGAGTCCGACAAGAGTCTGTATAAAGTCGGTGCCATCACCAGCGAGGCCACCGCTAAGCGTTACTCCCGAAGGCAGACTAGCGTTGAAGCTTTCGCTGAGGGTCGTTCCGTTCACGAGGCCACCATCGGAAAAGACCAACACATGCCGAAGATCCGGAGCATGCAATTGGGTTGCAAGTGAGTTGCACAGGGCACCAAGGTCGTCGCTCATCGTGAGGTTCGCCGAAGCAGCACGAAGGGTGGCGCGCTTAAATCGCAGTGCGGTGCAAACCAGAGAGGAGTCTTCAATCTGAGTGTCGGCGAAGCTACCGGCAGTCGATACGAAAACGATGTTTGCCTCCGGGAATCGGCCGCGCACAGCACCGAAGAGGCCGGGTGAGGAAAGCTGAGCGCGAAGACCGAAAACAAGGACAAGCTGGGCATCGGAAGCCGGGAGATCGCCAGAAAGATCGCGCCACTGGGAAGCGGAGGCTTCGACGTTAGTCTTCAAAAGCGTTTGCAGAAGGTTCATCGGGGGCAGGTGGCGAAATCAGACAGCCGCATAGAGCATAGCGGGTTTTTGCCGGAGTTGGCAACCACAGGTTTTATCGTCTTGTTCCTGGACTCACCGAAGGATGAACGGGCTGATCTACGATGCGGTGTACGCTTCGAAAGTTTACAAAGATAGAAATCTTGCTCACCTCAGACTCGAGCTCAAAGAATACGTGCTACGATGTGCGGGTTCAGCGTCGGGTGACGCAGGCGCGTAGCAGAAACGGTAAAAGCACAAGTGATGCAACTAACATGCTTGAAATCAGAATGGCTGCCGTCTGCTTGGGTTCGCCTGCAAAAACAGCCGCCCAACTTGCCCACGTCCGCCACCCAAATATCAGCGTAAGGAATCCTGTCATCGCCAGAGCCCCCCACCTCGCCCAGCTAAACCCTTTGGCCATCAGAATTCCCCAACCAATGCTCAAACCACCGAACAATCCGCCACTGATCAGCGCGGTTTTGGCCTTTTCCGGGTTTGACGCATAGCCGACCAAGCCAACGGCGATCAAGAAGACCCCGTATGCCACCACAATTTTCCAAGCATTCATGTTCGTAAACATTTATCTGTCTCTCTCCGTTTAATTGCGCCGGGCTGCGCGACGGGCGCAGTCGAAACCATAGATAGCGATGACAACGAAGCAAAGGAATGGGAGGAGGAACGAAGCGCGAGTAGCCGAGAGAGCAAGCGCTCCAAGCGACAGCCCAGCACCATCCATGATCAAGCCTTGGATCGGCGGCATAAAGCACCCGCCGCCTATCGCCAAGATCAATCCGGCCGACGCGAGTTTGGCGTCATTGCCTAGTCCACGCAAAGCGATCCCATAGATGGTCGGGAACATCAGCGACATAAACGCAGAGACTGCGACCAAGCAATAGAGGCCAGTTTGACCTTGGATGAAAATCGCACCGAGGGTTGCGAGTCCACCCCCGATAGCACAGACACCAAGGAGGAGTCCAGGACTGAAAAACTTCAGCAGATAGGTGCAGATGAAGCGGCTGCTGACGAAGATCACCATTGCGACGATGTTATAACCTTGTGCTGTGGACTTCGCCATACCGAGTTCGTTCACGGCATACTGGATAATGAAGGTCCACACCATGATCTGGGCTCCAACATAAAACGCTTGGGCCACGACACCACGGATGTAGTCCGCATTGCTCAGTAGTCGCTTGATCGTTGCCCATACGCCGCCATCTTTATCTTCATCCTCCACCACAGGCTCGGGAAGACGGGTGAACCAGAAGATCGCGAGAATGGCCAGAACTGCCCCTCCGAGTATGATGTATGGGAGGACAATGACGCCAAGGTCTGCCTGCGTGATAGCGGCGAATGCCGATGGATCATCCGTCGCCATCGCACGTCGGGCCGACTCATCCGCGGGGTCCAAGCGCGCGAGAATAAAATCTTTCGCAATGAACATGCCCATTAGTGAGCCAAGCGGATTAAAAGCCTGCGCAAAATTCAGACGGCGTGGAGCCGTCTCGGCTGGTCCGAGCGATAGGATATACGGGTTAGCCGTGGTCTCCAGAAAGGCCAAGCCGCTTGTCATAATGAAATAGGCAGCGAGGAAGAGCGAAAAATCTTTGGCTTGTCCGGCAGGCGCAAAAAGGAAGCAGCCAAGCGCGTAAAGCCCGAGGCCGACCAAAATCCCAGAGCGGTAGCTAAAGCGCCGAATGAACAGCGCCGCAGGAATAGCCATCACACAGTATCCCCCGTAGAAAGCCGCCTGCACGAGCGAACTTTGAAAGTGGCTGAGAAGCAGGACGTTCTTGAACGCCGCTACCATGGGATTCGTGATGTCATTTGCAAAGCCCCACAGCGCGAAAAGGCAAGTTACGAGAAGAAACGTCACCACATACTCTCTAGGCAAGAGGATGCGTGCAGGTGATGCGTCTGGGGATTGCTTCATAAACAACAAAGGATTCGGCGGTGGGAATCCACCGCCTTCCCGACCCTATGTTGCCGACAATGCGTCGGCTAGTCCAAAAGAACCTTAAGGACGTAAAAACCGCGGTCAGGCGTTGCCATTGCAGGCCGCACTGTAATGCGGTCGATGTTGCCTTCGCGCACAGTGGTTGTCGTTCCTGGGGCGACTGCTGGCCAGTTTGCTATCGTCGTCAGATCACTACCATGGTGAATCTGCCAACTCACGCCGGTGGCCAGCGGGTTCCACTGGAACTCGAGCGTGACTGTGCCGTCTGGATTCGCTCCTACAATGCGAAATGGACTTGCGTTGGCAACATTAGGATCGGTTCCCAGCGCATACTCCAGAAGGTTGGATAATCCGTCACCATCGTCATCCACTGCATTGCTCGGAATCGGATTCGTAACATTCACCGATACGCTTCGAGAATCAGCAAGGCTGCCGTCGCTCACTTGAATCGTGAAGTTCGATGTCCCTACTTGCGATCCAGATGGTGTCCACGTGAAGTTGCCCGACGACGGATGAATTGCTGCACCACCAGGGCCATTAATCAGACTGAAATTGAGCGTGTTCGCCGGCAAGTCCGTATCCGCCGCCGTGGCGGTAAACGTGAGAAGCTTACCCGCTGCAACCGACTGCGTCGCTATGGCGGCGAGCACCGGAGCGGTGTTGACCTCGTTGACTCTGACGGTGACCGTCCGGTTGGCGGTCAGGTTACCGTCGCTGACGCGGACGGTGAATGTGAAATTTCCAGGACCTTGTGCCTCGGAGGGTGTCCAAGTGAAATTGCCGCTGGTGGAGTTGCCGCCGGTCGGGTTGATCACCGCGCCGCCCGGCGCATTAATTAAGCTGTAGGTCAGTGTGTTTGCCGGGATATCCGTATCCGAGCCCACAGCGGTGAAGGTCAGAAGATTTCCTTCGTTCACATTCTGGTTCGGAATTGTTGCAAGCCCTGGGCCAACATTCACTTCGTTCACCGTGATGTTAACATTTGCGTCGTTAGAGTGTTGGCCGTCGCTGACACGAATCGTCAGGGTATAGGTGCTTCCATTCCCCTGCGTCTCAGTGGGCGTCCAACGGAACTCGCCGGTGGCCGCGTTGATAGAGGAGTTAAACGGTGGGTTGATAATGCTGTAAATCAGCGGCAACGGCGGCTCATGGGAATCGGTCGCGTTGACGGTGAAAGTCAACGCCGTGAGTTCGTTCACGACCTGATCGGGAATGGGCGCGACCGCCGGACCCGTGTTCGCGGGCAGCGGCACGATGAACCGCCATTGCGTATTTTCATCGGCCGTGGTTGCGGCGACCATCTGATAGCTTGCGACATTGTTGCCCGTATTGAAGCTGGCGAGACGCAAACGGAGGTTCGAAGAGGGGTGTCCAATGTAATACCAGCCATGCTGATTGTGGGTCAGCGACCACTCGACATTGACACCGGTGGTGCTGGCTGCCACAAGCGTCGGCGATCCACTTCCGCTGGTGTGGCTGAGACGGCGGCCGTCAATCGAGGAGACGATATAGTATCGATTATTGGCCCCTGCAGAGACCAAGGTCCAGTTCACGACGGGACCATCCGTGCGGATAGTGCGCCCACCCGGCGTCGTGTTTGTAGTTGCCGCATTGGCCATGCGTTTGCGCAGTGCGCGGTTATGAACCATGTAGCTTTTGTTTGCTCGAATCGTGGTATCACTGTCCCAAGCCGCATAGAGTCTTCCGAACGCGGTTATATTGCCAGATCTGTCATAGCTGTTTGAGCGAGGTGCAGGGCTGAAACTCTGCCACGGATTCGCGGGCTGTGGGTACTCGTCGTTTTCCGTGAAGATAAAGAGAGCGTATTTGCGCAAAGCGGAAAGGCCCTCCGCGCGCCAGAGAAATTCTGCAAGCGCTTGGTAGTTATCCTCCTCACTCCAGCTTTGGTTTTTTCCCCAATCCACAAACGAAAACTCTGTGAGCCAAACAGGAAGACCGAACGTGTTGAACTTGCGCTGCATGTCGTTAATCAAGCCGTCAGAGGATCCTCCGCTGGGCCCGGGGTAAGCGTGTGCGCCGGTATACTCCCAGCGGTAGCCCAGACTTGTAGCAGCAGTCGTGAACGCAGTGAGCCAAGTACCGTCGTCCGCTGGCGCCGGACCGAGCATGGGGTGATTGAGCGCCATCATTTCGGGCCAGAGGCTTACGGCAGTCGCTACAGGTATATTTGACTGGTCGGTGCGGTCGGGCTCATTGAAGCCCATGAGTATCATGCCATCGCCTCGTTTTCTCCACTCGGAGGTTCGTTGCCAGATCGGCCCCGAACCCGTGTTGTAGGTCCAGTTGAAGTTTCCCCACTGCATCGGTTGAAATACAATGTCGCCGAGAGGTATCGACGGCATATTCGGCCCCCAGTTGTAGTTCCATTGAGCGCCCATAGCGGGTGCCAGCGTGCTGTGGCCTAGACCCTTTTTCGGTGCCAATCTGTCGTAGTTAAAAGTCCATCGTTGCGTGGTCGCATTGCTCACTGTGTTCTGAACGAGAGCAGTGGCCTGCGCTGTGGCGCCTCCCGCAGTGTCGATGGCCAGTCCGCTCCAAGCATTGATGATTCGATACTGCCCTTGTCCGATCGGCTCAAGAATCCAGTCCTGATGCGGAAGGGCGAGGTAGGGCTCATCGGTGAGCGCAGCGCCGGGCGTTTTGGAAAGTTGTGCGCCGGAGAGGCACTCGCCCGTGTCCCAGTTCCGAAGCCGATAGGTGCCGTCCGATAGATTGAGCAAGACCTGATACTGCGTCTGGGCAACAGTGATCCCAGCTGACTCCAGCGCCGGCTGCCCGCCGGTAGCAACGGCGACGTCGCGATTCGCAGCGACATTGGTGATTTGGTAAAACGCGTCGCTAAAGTCCTTATAATCGGCGTAGCTTCCCGACGGATTAATGCCAGTGCCGAGCGCATAGCCGACGTTTCCGGTATTGGCCGGGAAAATCTGGAGCTCGCGGATCACACTTGGCGTCGTGCCAGTTTTCGTAAACTCCAGACGCACGCGGGTTGTCGTGGGAGAGGTGGTGAACGTCACCACGCGATCCATAGCCGTATTGCCAGTCACCACACCACCAGGAATTTCCACCCAAGCGGTGCCATCCCATGACTTGAGCGTGAAATCTGCCAGGGCAGGCGACACGCTAGACCCCGAATACAAGTGCACGCTTCCGATTTTCGTGGAGGCGACGAAAGTGATGTCGATTGTGTTTAGTCCGGTTGTCGTGGTTTGCCACGAAGATCCATCGTGGGTTCGACCGTCCACTGCGTTGAGCGGAAAGCTACCTGCTACGAAGGAACTCGCCACCGCAGGCCGTTGGAGGGCGACGTTGAGATTGATGTCCGTGCCGAGCGGGTAGCCGCTCGGCCCATTGGGCGGATAGAGGGCAAACTCACGGAGGCGGATTGTGGGATCGGTTACCGTGATCCGGAAGGACGACGCCGTGACTGGACTGCTGAAGACCAAGTTGCGCTCGACGTTCGTGTTTCCTACGGCACTCGCGCCGTTGATGGTCGTCCAGTTGCCTCCGATCAGAGCTTGGATTCCAAACTGAGCAAGCGGGAGCGTATCATTGACGCCCATGAAGACTTGCGCACTACCAACCTCGACCGGGAACGGGAAATTGATTTGTCCGGTGCCATTCGCTAAATTGTGGCTTTCCCAACGACTGTCGTTCCCGGCATCACCGTCCGTCGCGAAAGTGGCGAGCCGATTCCCGTTCACTGATGAGGCCGTGACCGTTTGGAATTTTGCCAAGTTCATCCGCTGGGGGGTGATTTGGGAAGCTGCTATGCCTGCTACGCTGAGCAAGGTGCCATTCCCGGTCTGGTACGAGAGGGTTGAAGTTTTGAGCTTCAATGAACCATTGCCCGACACATTCGTTGGGGTCAAAACAGTACGAAACCGCGTGCCAGTGATGGTCAAATTCGCCGTTAGAGGTGTGTCGAATGCGAATACATACTCACCACCCACGGTGAATGATAGATTTCCCGTGGTTGTTCCAATCACAACGTCGTCGCCGCCGCCGGATGCCTCGTCTGCCCCTAAGTAAGTGAACGAAACAGCCACGGATGTCGCGTCATTAGCCGCAGCACTCGTGTGTGCTGCGAATCCAAGCCCCGTCAAGCTGATCCGCGTTGGGCCTTGGTTTTTCGTGAGAAGTCCGTTGAAAAATCGGTCGTTTATCGATGTTCCTGGCTGATTGATGTCCGTGTCGGTCCCGCCATTGCGCGCATCATCGATGAAGAATGTGGGCCCGAGTGTTGTCGTGATATTTCCTGCGCTGATGGTGGCCGCAGCGAGGGAACCAGCGCATGCAAACGCCATCCCGAGGGCTGCGATCAGTAATCGGGAGATGAAGAGGGACGTTGAATTCATGGAGTGGGTGGCTTTCTTTTGGCCTCCTGCATCGTTCCAGGCTTGACGGGCTCGACAGACGTGCCGTCTTCGTAGAGGGCGAGGATGGATGATGCTGGGCCGATGCGGATCACAGGGTGGTCGATGCCTGCCAATTCGCTTGGTATGGTGATGACGAGATTTCCTTCTGGATTTACTTTCACCTCAAGTAACTCATAACTCTCCAACACTTGGGCGCGGAACTCGGTGGTGGGTTCGTCCAGCTCGAGTGGTTGTGGAATAATCAGCTCGCCGGCTGGTAATGGCGAAAGCAGAAAGAGGTTGAAGTGCGGCTTGCTCGGATCAGTGCCAAGGGTGGCCCGGACATTTTCCGGCAGCGCGTCTTGCGCGAACGGACTGCGCGTGCTCGGCTGAAGCGCGGACTCGTTGATCTCCATCCATGCGGCGAATTGCTTGAGCCGACGTGTGGCGGCTTGCTGAAAAGATCCATCGGCCATCGGGCCCACGTTGAGCGTAATCGCTCCGCCGTGGTGCGCGTTGTTGATCAGAGCGTCGAGCAATCTGTCAAACGATCGCCATTGGAAGTCGAGGCGATGGTAACCCCACGCGTGGTTCATTGTCGCAGGAGTTTCCCACGGCACTTTCGGGGCCTTGGCCGCTGTTGGAAACTGGTTGTCACCCATCGAGATGAAATCCGCACCAGCGGGATCATGGGCGGCGATGCGTCCGTTGATCATGCAATTCGGTGCCTTCGTGCGGATCAGGTCGATCAATTGATCTCGCCGAGCCGCAGTCACTTGGTCCTTGGCCCCCTTGCCCCACGTATCAAACCAAAACATGTCCGGTTGGTAGCGTTCGATCAATTCCGCCACTTGAGGTAGGCATTTCCCATCCCAATACTCCTGAAATTGCGCATCGGTAGGTTGTTTAAGCGGTGGGTCGTTTTTGATTTCAGGCCACGGCGGGAAGGCCCCGCCCGGATGTTCCCAGTCTTGCCAATGGGAATAGTAGAACCCCAGCTTCACTCCATACTTCCGACAGGCGGCTGCGAGCTCACCGAGCGGATCCCTGCCAACTTTGCCAAATGGCGTCGCTGCGATGTCGTAGGTCGAAACCTTAGAGTCCCACAAAGCGAAGCCGTCGTGGTGCTTACTCGTAATGACGAAGTAGCGCATCCCCGCTTCTGATGCCAAGCGAATCCACTCATCCGCGTCGAAATCCGTGGGGTCAAACTGCGCGAGCAACCCGTCGTAGTCGGCCTTGGATATACCTCCGTCTGGTTTCGGCCACCGCCACTGCGTGCGGATCCATTCCGCGTAATCGTTCCGCCCCATTTGCTCTCCCTGCCAGACTCCCGCGGGGATCGAATAGAGCCCGAAATGGATGAACATGCCGAACCGCGTGCGCGCCATCCAGTTGGCTTCGCTCTCTTGCATTGCTTCAGCATCGAACGGGTCGACCGTGTAAGGCGATTCGGCCGAATAGGCGGCGGGTTGCGCGGCAAACATAAGCAACAGAGTGATTAGGATAGGTCTTCCGGTCACAACAGCGGCGCATGTTGGTCGCTTCTGGGAAAACTAGCGACGATGGACTTGGCGGGGGATAGGGGCATGGCAACTTGGAGGCGGGGCAGGAGGCTATAGGCAATAGAATGCAGGCGCGGACAGAAATCAAACATATTTATTGTCTGAACATCCGTGCGAGATAGTCCCGAAACCCGTCAGACTCGTCGAAGGACAATCGCTAGTCGATGCTCGACGAGCGCTACCCAGATCCCAACCAGACTACGATCACTGTCTTCGTATTAGGAGAGATTACCCCGGATAAACCCTCGGAGTTCCGCGCGCGCGACGTCCTCGTCGACTCCGCGGCTCCGAAAGAGCTCGAGTAAATTTTGAAATCGGAGTCTGCGCTCCTGGCCCGCAGGGGAGTTATCGCGGCGGTCACTGCAAAATGTGGCCAGTGTGGAACCGCAAACGCAGTTTCGGCAGACGGTCAACCTCGGCGTCGCGCTTTCGGACTGGTAGTCCATGATGCCAGATCCGAGGGTAACGCCTTTGGTTTCGATCAGGAATGCATCGAGCGAGGGATATGAGCGCCCACAACTCGGGCAGCTTTTCGGAAACTCATTATCGAGAAGCGCCCGCAAACCCTCAAATACCGGGTCTTTTGAATGGGAGTTTGAACTGTCCACCTGATTAGCAAGGAGAGTGCTACGGCGCGCCCGAGAAGATCAACAAAAATTTGATTATTGCTGACGCGAGGACACTAAGGGTGTAATTCACTCGCTCGTGGATGTCCTCGGCACCCCTCAGTCTCCATTTTCGCGCGAACGCTATGCCGTTTTGGGAAAACTTGCGGCATCGACGGCGCATGACCTGAATAACCTGCTGACAATCATTCAGATTCACGCAGCGAATATCGAGGATGCTTCGACTTCCAAAACTGACGGCATGGAGTCTGCGCGCCAGATCGGTTTGGTCTGTCGGCGCGGTGCGGACCTTATGCGGCGGATTTTGCTATTTTCCAGCGGTCGGGACGACGTGTTTGAGGAGATCGACTTAGATCCGGTATTGGCGGATGTGGTGGCCCTTGTGGAGCCGTTTATGAGGGCGAGCCGGAAGCTGGAGCTACGAGTCGCCGGGGATGTTGGCATTAGAATTTACGGCAACGCCGGCGGCCTGGCGCAGATATTCCTTAATTTGCTTATCAATGCGGCGGAGGCACCGCGTCCCGGTGGCGCGGTGACCATTTCGTGTAACCGCGTGCTTGCGGCGACTGCGAAGCTCCCCGGAGCGAGCGATGCGGTGTGCGTCCGCGTGACCGACGAGGGTGGAGGAATTCCGCCTGAGATTCTCGATCGGGTTTGCGAGGCTGGTTTCACGACGAAACCGGATGGCAGCGGAATGGGCCTGGCCATCGTCAACGACTGGGTGTCCAAACATCACGGACGGATCGCCATCCAGTCCCACGAGGGAAGTGGAACCGAAATCTGCGTCTATTTCCCGTTATCGGGACCTCCGAATGCGGTCCCGGAGACGGCGCTGCCCGGAGCAGAATGTGATCTACCGCCCTTAATGCTCGTAGTTGAAGATGATCCGCTGATTCGGCGACTGGGCGCTCAGATTTTGATTCGGGCTGATTTTCGCGTAATAGAGGCGGGCACGGCAGAAGAAGCCCTCTCGATTTGGGACAAGCATCGGGATGAAATCGCGCTGTTATTCACGGATATTGTGCTGGGCGGCGACATGGGCGGCACTCAACTAGCGAGGCGCCTGCGCGAGGATCGCCCCGAGCTTAAGCTCATTTTTACGAGTGGATACTATTCTCCAGACCGCTTGGAAGAGCCTGCATCGTCAACGAACTTTCTCGCGAAGCCGTATCACCCGCACAAACTTATTGAGATGGCAAAACAGGCTTGCGGTAAGGACCGACGAGTGGCTCCTGACCGAGGTCGGACTGCCCCACAATAAAATCCAAGTAGGACCGGGTCACCCACTGCGAGAATTCGCGCCGGAATCGTGCGCTGGAGAATTGCTCGCTGTGTGCTCGGATCACATCCGGGTCGTAGGTCGACCGCTCGAACTGTTCGACCGCCGCAACGACAGCGTTTGGAGTTTGTTGGTGAAAATGAATTCCAGTGACCCGATCAACCACGGTTTCCGCCGACCCGCCGCGAGAATAAGCGATCACCGGGGTGCCACAGGCTTGAGCTTCGACGCTGACGATTCCAAAGTCCTCCTCCGCCGCAAAAATAAATGCCCGTGCCGTTTCGAGGTGTTTTTTCACAGCATCGTCTGGAACATGCCCTAGAAAAGTGACGTTTGGTGGAGCGAGTTTTTGTAATGCAGGCAGGTCGGGACCGCTTCCTATGATCGTTAGTTTCCGATTCGGCATTGCGGCGAATGCGTCAAGGAGGATATCAACGCGTTTGTATGGCACCATGCGCGAGACCGTCACGTAATAATCCTCGCGATCACGAGAAATCGCGAACTTCTCGGTAGAAATCGGAGGATAGATGACCTCCGCGGGTCGTTGGTAAACTTTTTCAATTCTTCGCGCAACGTAGGACGAATTCGCTGCAAATTGGTCTACCCCGTTGGACGTGCGGACATCCCACATGCGAATGTAATGAAGTGCAGCACGAATGAACCAACTACGAACCCCGGACGCGAATCCTGATTGGGTCATATATTGATGCTGCAAGTCCCATGCATACCGGATCGGCGAATGGCAATAGCACAAATGGAGTTGATGGGGGCCTGTGATAGCGCCCTTGGCAAACGAATAGCTGCTTGAGATCACGAGGTCGTAACTCGAAAGATCGAATTGCTCTATGAAAAGCGGCATCAGCGGGAAATACGCGCGGTATCGGGTTTTTCCAAACGGAAGGTGCTGCACGGGAGACGTGATCACCTTGCGCCCTTGCAGAAAACCACGCTGATTTTCCGGAACTGAATCGATCAGACTGTAAATCTGCGCCTGCGGGAGGACTTTGATCATTTGCTCAAGGACACGCTCTGCACCGCCGTAGAGCGGCAACCAGTCGTGCACAATTGCGATTTTGAGATCTTTAAGGTCCATGGTTAGTGGGCGGAACCTGATTATTGCAATCGGTTTGATGTAATAACAAGGCAATCCGCAATGGTTTGGATTACCTTTTCGATAGAATATCTTTCCGTTGCGGCCTGCTTTGCAAGTTCTCCCATTTTGCGCGCTAGGTCACGGTCAGTCATCAACAAATGAATCGCGCGAGCCAGTAGCTCTGGGTCGGCGGGTGGCACCAAGAGTCCTGTGCCGCCGTGGTCAACAATCTCACCCGGCCCGCCAGGTGCTGTAGCGACGATGGGTTTTCCGGATAACATCGCTTCGACAACAACTCGACCGAATGGCTCCGGCGCAACGGAAGTGTGCACAACGACATCCATCGCTTGGATCAGAGCGGGCGTATCGTCACGAAAGCCCGTGAAATGGACCCGCCCGAGCAGCGCAGGATTTCCAGCTAATGCACGTAAGCGCTCTGCGTATTTTTTATCGGCCTCAGTGAACAGCGCGTCACCAACGACTACTACGTGTATTTCGGGTAACTCGTGCAGCGCTTCGAGCAGGACATGCTGACCTTTCCATTCCGAAATGCGTCCAAAAACACCTACGGTGAAATGCTCGTTCACACCGAGCTCCGCACGAATTTCCCGCTTGCGAGCATCGTCAATGGGGGCAAATCGCTCTGCATGAAATCCATTCGGAACCGTGATGACTTGTGACGCATTGCCGCCGGCTTCGATGAATGCCTCACGGGTGGATGCGGAGTTGGCGATGATTAACGATGCGTGGTTCGCGGCGCGCACGAGGGCCGTTCGACCAAGCTTCCCGAAGTGGTTATCGGAGATAATGTCATGCAAGTGGACGACGAGGGGTACGCCTGCAATTCGTGAAGCCGGGGCAGCAATGATGGCGGCCTTTGTGGTGTTTGCGTATAGGATGTCAAACGCCCTCGCGCGACTAGCGACCTTTGCCACTGCCTGCATGAAACCAGGAAGCCCGCGCAACGCAGCAATGATACCGCCCGCTTTGCGGAACGCCCCAACACGACCACTCAGCGGGATGACATGTGTTGTGACGCCCGCTTCGGCAAGCATTTCGGCGAAAGGTCCATCTTCGAGCAACGCGACTTCACACCGATCCGAAAATGCGGCAGCGATATCCAGCAGACAAAGCTCGGCTCCTCCCGGCTTGCCGGACTGGTCGAGGAAAAGGATCTTCGATGCGTGGTTTCCGGTAGTCATTTCAGCATCGTGTGAGTCGCAATCGCTTCATCGTAAACGGCAAGCACTTTGGGTAGGACGACATTCCAATCAAACCGCTCCCTTGCATACGTCTGGCATTGGTCACGCGTGACTGTTGGACTCGCGAACCAATCTAGAAGCCCTTGCGCAATTGCCTCGACAGACACATCTCGAAAAACGAGTCGCGGATCGAGTGGCATCAAAGCCTCCGGGAGCCCACCCACTGGAGTGCCCAGACACGGTGTGCCTGCGGCCAATGACTCCACTGCGGCCAGCCCGAACCCCTCCAGTGCAATGGATGGCATCACCGTACAGTCCGCCGCGCGATAGGCGCTTGCCAGCTCCGCATCTGGCACAAACCCGATTAGCCTCACGTGGTCTTGCAATTGTAGATCAATGATTCGTCGTTCCAACGCGGGACGCTCATCGCCCACTCCAGCGATCAAAAACAGACATTCAGGATCACGCTGCCGGACGAGAGCCGCGGCATCGATAAGCAACTCGATGCCCATGCGTCGGCGGAGCCTCCGAACTGCCAACACGATACGACGATCTTGCGGCCACTTTAGTAAACTTCGGGCCGCCCTGCGATCCTCATCACCACGGAACGCAGACGTGTCAACTCCACCCGGGATCACTGTAACCCTAGATGGCTCCACAGCATAATCCTGAACCAAGATATCCGCGAAGGCCTGCGACAGCGTGATGAGCCGGTCGGCAGCGTGATACACTTGACGCTCGACCATATGCTTCACCGCAACGGCAACTGCACTGGCACGTTCGGCCTTGGATTCTTCCGCCCAAGGACCATGGAAATGAACGACAAATGAATGTCGCTTCAGCATATCAATCACCGGTAGCGCATAGAGCGCAAAGTGGCTTGCAATCAGTCGTCCCGAACACTCCGCGCTCGCGGCTACAGCGGCTTTTCGGATCGCCCACAACCGCGCAGGCAATGAGGCCATCGGTAAAATCCTAACATCGGAAAGCGACGGATCGGGTTTTCCGAAAACGATGGTCTTTGGTTGGAGTCCATTCGATTGCATGGCACAAACAAGACCGTGCAAGTAGCGGTCCGCCCCCCCACCCCCTTGGGGAAACCAATGCATGCCGAGTTCGATCGGCTTGCGTTTTACGGACTCCGAGATCACGAAGCACCCCCTACCGCATTCACGATGGTTTTGGCAATCGCGTCTGCCACCGACTGCAGCCCGACATTTGCAATAACCCATTGCCTTCCACGCTCCGCGCAGACGGCTCGCAAGGGAGCATCCTCGATCATGCGGCGTAGCGCGCTAGCGAGCGCTTCGGGATCGCGCTCGGCAAAGACGAGGCCACCTCCGCTCGCATTGATCAACTTCGGGATCTCGCCCGAGTCGGATCCCACGACAGGCGTCCCGCAGGCCATGGATTCCAAGAGCACCCGCCCGAACTGTTCTTTCCAGTTGGCTTGCGTTTCAGATGGCAAGACCAAGACATCCATCGCAGCCATGTGCGCCGGCGTCTCGGCATGAGGGATATAGCCGCGCTTGTAGATGCGCTCCGCGACGCCACCAGCCAAAGCCAATCGATCAAACTCCGCTTCAAATTCGCCAGCTCCGATGACCACGAACCTCCACGGCAGATCTTTAATCTGAGAGAGCGCGGCAGCGAGTGTCCGAAAACCTTTGGCTTCTACGACACGCCCGACGTAACCGATCGTGATCTGTCCATCGGATGCGTCGCGAAACTCGGGGCTTAGCCGCAGAATTGCATCCGGCGAATACTTTTGAGTATCGACGGGAAAAGGGCACAGCGCCGACTTCCCCCGAAATCCCTTGCCCTCCATCACTGCCTGCACATCCGGCGTGATCGGGAAAGCAAACGCGCTCGTCCGGCAAACCGACGACTCCATTTGTCGGAACGGGAACGGATAATCTTTCCGGATATTCTGACACGAAAGAAACCCGAATGGCACACGACGCCCTAGCCTGTTGGCTGCCCAGATTTGGAAAGTTGATACCGCATACGGCTCGTGACATACAAAAATCGCGTCGAACTTCCCTGCCGCGAGAAATTTCCGCCAGCGTGTGCGATACGCGTGCAAGATGATATTGCCGCTGCCAAGCACGTCGAAAAACACGGTCGCATCGTCCATCGAGGGCCAAGACTTTGCGTTCAGCGCGTTTTGAAATTCGTCCTTCCAAAGCCTTGGAACGACGAGTGTGATGTCCCACCCCGTGCGCTCACGGAGGACTGCATAGAGCTCCCGATTTTCGGGAGTCGCGCACGAGTGGCTAACAATAAGGAGACGCATCGGAGTTATCGGGACAGGACTTCATTGTATGCGGCCTCGGTCAGATCGGCCACACGGTCCCACGTGTAAAGTGTCTCCACCTTCTTGCGGGCGCTTTCTCCCATTGCCTTGCGGAGGGCAGGATCGTCAGCGAGTTCGTTCACCGCGCGCGCGATGCTCGCGGGATCATGTTCGCAGAACAATCCGGTCACTCGGGGTTCCACGAAGTCTTCAGTTCCATTGATCTTTGTTGCAATAAGCGGTAACCCGCAAGCGGCAGCCTCGATAGTAGCCAGGCTAAACGCCTCATACCAACTCGGAAAAAGCATCGCATCGCATGCCTGTAGCCATTGCTCGACATGCGGCGAAAAGCCTGCAAACACGACGCGATTGCTTACGCCGAGCGATTGCGCCATGTCATAAAATCGTCGACGGTCCGGATCATCACCGATGACGACGAGGTGGGCGTCTGAATCGCTCCACATCGGAATGCTCTGAATCGCAAGATCGAGACCTTTCCTTGCCCATTCGCCGCCAACGAATGCAAACAAGACTGCATTCGCCGGGAGCCCAAGTTCGAGCCGGATGCGACTACGATCATCGCCAGAACATGGCGAGAACCGCACCGTGTCAGCCGCATTCGGAATCACAGAAACGCCCGCATCGCCGATCGAATAGTACTGCTTCAACTCCGCTGCGACTCCAGCGGACACCGGCAGAAACAACCTGCGCGGATTTCCTCTTTTGTCTGAATAAGCCATACGCTCCGCACGAGATGTTGCCTCCAAATACAACCACCGCGTGAACCGCCTCGGCATCGAAACTTTCTCCGACGATGCGATGCGGCTGAGATGCAGCCGCTTGGCAGGCTGGATATTTTGGATGGTGTAGACGCTTGCGCCCATTGCATTGCATCCCACGCTATGCCGGATCTCAAACGACTCGCGGCTCATTACCCACGACGCCAAGGCAAAGAATGAAACAAAGTCCGCAACCTCCGGCCAGCCGGGTCCCGGTATGCAATGCCAGTGGATGCGTGAGAGATCCACATCCCGGACAGTGCGGGCAAAAAGATGCACGTCATGCCGTATCGCAAGGCGCTCCGCAACCTCGACCAACGCCCGGGCGCTTCCATCCGAGCGGTTACAATTAATCATGGCGTAGGCGATGCGCATAACTAGGACGGTTGCGGAGTTGCAGTGTCAGACTCTTGGGCTTCGATAATCGCTAATGCCATAAGCAATCGTCGCAGCTCTTCAAGCTTATTGCCTGGAACCATGGCGTAGCCGACGAAAAGGCAAAAAACAATTGCCCCCGGACCAACCAACCAGTTTCCGACCATCAACACAACCGCGCCCGTAACCATCAATGCCTTGCTCATCATGATCGCGTCACTTCGATGACCTGATTTCTCCAAGTCGCGCAGGTTTATCCAGATCAATGCCAATCCGTAGAAAAAGCACGCGCTCCCGATCCACCCAAACGTTAACAATATTTCCAAGTATCCGTTGTCACCGATTACTGCTTGCGAGTCGAGTCCTCCGGTATTGACGCGGCCCGCAAGCCCTGTGGATCCAAGTCCGGACCCGAGCGGATTCCTCAACACCGCGCCAATGCCATACGCCGCGATGTCGATTCGACCAGTAAACGATCCGTCTTCTGTGATCGATTGCAGAGTATCAAGCCGCTCATCGATTTTTTCCGAGGACGGGAGCGCATTCATGAACAGCGGAAGACCGATGGCTACCACGGCAAGCGCTATCATGATCTGCATCGTGTTCTTTCCACGATTGAGCAGGGGATAAACAAGGGTGGCTAATGCGACTGTGATGATCGCCGTGCGTACGAACGTGAGCAAAATCGTAGCGAAGATCAATGCCACCGCCAGCCAGCCAAGTTGGTTTCGCCACCTCCGGGAGAGAATCATCGGAATAACCGCAAATGATATGAATCCCGCAAACGGACCACGCTCAGCCATGGTCGAGAACACGACCATTTCCGTGGGTTTCAAGTTTCCAAGATAGCCTTCGAACCCCACCGCACGGACCCAGAATGCATCCCATTCCGGAATCGTATAATACTGATACCATCCGTAAGCACAGGCCAGAGTCGCCGCCCAACCCACACTCTTGACCCAACGATCCAACACCTGCTCGTTACCGCCCGCCATCGCCGCAAATCCGATCACGGAAACCGGCGCTACATATTCGGCAAGCGCATAGACCGCCGCTAGGCCATTACTCAAGAACCCGATGGCAAAGCCCAATCCAATCGCAATCGCGAACATCTGCAGAATGCGGGAAACCTTATCCGAGAACTGACCGGCATTTTGTAGTACCACTAAAAAGATCAACCCGGAAATGACAAGCGGCGTCAGGCTGATCGGGGAAAACGGATTGAACTCACCCTGCAGCCAATCGACGTATCGACGGATGCCCCGGTTAAAGACCGAGATGAAGATAAGGTAATCGAGCAGATAAAACGATCGGCTGAGAAATAGCATCACAGCCGGCACCAAGATAATAAGAGCCAAAAACCAATCGATCATTTCCTTGCCGTCTCAGCAACCATCGGTTCCATGATACGAAACGAAGCTCCGATTGCGAGCAACTCTTGGCTGGTCGAACATCCCGGAGGTGAATACCCTCCCGGTCTAATGGGCGGACGTTTCATCATCTTCACCAGTCTCCCGAGGGTCGGGGGCCATTCGACGCTGACTCTCGGAATCGCACAGCTGATGCGACCGTACTTCGCGCACATCGAGGTCTGGTGTAAAGTGATGCCGGAGCACGGGCATTCGTCCGACATGGTCGAGAAGCTCGCCCAAATCGGCGTCCCGGTGATCATGGTGTCTGATGAAACCGGACGCTTAAAGATCGGGAGCTGTCTATCTGCGATTGTGCGCGCTCGGCGTTCGAAGACGGATGTCTTTTTAGCGCTGGCCATGCGGCATTTGTCCGTTGTGTTCGAGGTCGCGATTCAAGCCAATCACTCGGTGTATTACCACATCACGCATGACTTGAATGCATCGACGATTTCGAGGCTTCGGGTCTGTGCGAAGTTTTTTTCCAAAGTCGCATTTATCTGTCCGGCGACTTACGAGCAGTTTCCCGGTGCAAGCGACAACCCGACATTCACTTGGGTTGCCCAATCTTCGGAGCTCCCGGTGAAACAGCCAGATGAATTGGCCTCGGAGCGTGCCCCGTTTGCCGAGGGTCCGTGTCGGTTCGGTCTCTTGGGACGCCTGACGAAAGAGAAGGGTGCTGAGGTCATGCTGGAATTTGCTGATGCCGCCACTACGGAATGCTCGTTGCGAGTCGCAGGCGTCGGCCCGTTTGCAGACGCGTTCCGTGATCGGGCCTCACGCGAGGATCCACACCCTTGCACCGTGATTTTTCATGGAGCATACGATCCAGCAAATCGCGAGCAGGTTCTGCGTACGTTTTTCAACTCGATCGATTTCTTAGTCGTTCCGTCGCAGGACGAATGGGAGACGCTGTCCATGGTTGCTCTAGAATCACTCCAGCACGGCGTACCCGTTATCATGTGTCGAGCCGGAGGGCTCGTTTCCTTCGGTCACAGCGAGCTGGGGCCTGCTCCGTCAGACGTAATCGATCTCGTAGATGTGCCTGCTCTGCCAGCGGCGCTTCATAATCGCGCTGTCATCAACCGGCTTCCGACGGAGCAATCGGTCCTCCAGTGCCGCAAATACTACACGGACTGGTTTAGCGACCGTGTGGTTTTGACGCGTTGGTTGCGAGTGCTCATGCCCTCAGAGACTGCGCTCGAACTAACAAAGACTGAAGCCTCTCCGCAACCGCCGTCACATTGAACTCACGCACGGCGAATGCCCGCGATACCATCGGATCACCAAGTGTGCCTTCCCGTTTGCGCGCATCCATCAATGCAAACGCATGAGCGAGCTCAGACGGATCATCACTGTTCAGAATGACATCCCGCTGGCATAGATAATGTCTATTTCCATTGGTCTGACCAACAATCACTGGAATTCCACACGCTTGCGCCTCTGCCACGGACGAGCCGAAGTTTTCCTCTTCGCTAGGCTGAACGAGCAAGTCATGCTGAGCGAAAAGCTGCGGAACCTGCGATCGGTCTAAATGGGAGACATGATCGATCCACCCATCGGCCACCGGCCGTTGGAGTAGTTGCTCGTAATCTCCCATCCCGGCACTTTTTCCGACGACCGTGCCTCGGATATCGATCCCTTGCTTCCGAGCAAGCGCGATACCATCAAGAAAGACGCTCAATCTTTTGCGTGGCACGATTCGGCCTAGCCATAGGACGCGAAGACCTGGTCCAATGCGTGGCCCTTGTGGCGAAAATAGATCGAGATCGATAGGATACGGAAGCGACGCCGCACGGTCGGGAGCTATGCGATATCGCGTGCGGAGAATTTCCTCGGACACCGGGCTGCCGACCACGATCAAGTCTGACGGGGAGAATGGCGGAAGCCCGAGCGATGTCAGACGCATTTTAGCTAGCAATGCCAGTCGCGTCGCGAATACCCGGCCATTCAAGTGTTCAATCTCGTCGTAGTATTTAAGTATAGATCGCGCGTCGGACCCCGGTGCACCCTGCACGAACGAGACCGTTGCAGTATTCGCCACGGCGCCCCGCGCATAGTCTCCGAGCCAAAGAATAACATCGAACCCTGCCCTCGCGTGAACGTCGTTCATACGCTTAACGATTAACCGATTGTACGAAAACGCGTCCCACCTCCCTGCGAGAAATCCAAAGCCAGGCACCCGCTCAACGCGCTCACGGAACTGATCTTGGAAATGATTGACCACCGCGAAAAAGTGGAAATTCTCATGTTCTCCGACCGCGTGTCTTGGGTCGACGAATGATGGCTTTGAGAAGAACGTGACTTCGTGGCCGAGATCCAGCAATGCCCGTAAGATAAGAGCATTGGCGGAGGCAACGCTCCCGGCTTGCTCCGACACGAATCCCGTGCAAGCAATCTTCATACTCCTACGCGGCGGGCGTTGAGCGCAGCGGCCAGTGCAGCAAATCTTCCACGCCACGCTGCAAGAGCACGCTTAAACAAGTGGGGAGAGCGCTCGACAATCAACCGTGGAATTTGCAGTAACCCGGGGCACGTAACGGAACCAACCAGAAAGTTCCAGCACAGGCAGCGTTCGCGAATACCCAGCGGCGCATGGCGCAAAACGATGAGCACTTCATTGAATGTCATGTCGTAAATGCCCTCCGGATCGAAGATGCCTCGATGGTTACCATCGCCATCATGGCGTGGTGCCACATGATGGAGCACTTCCACGGTCGGGTCGTAAAACAATGAGAGCCCGGCCTGCCACACGGCAAATGCGAGAGACAATTCCCAGTGCACTTGAGCCCCTTTGCCACGAAGATCCTCATCGAACCGGACCCGGCGCAAAAAGTCACCGCGATAGAGGCAATTCGATCCCCGCAAAATCCGGACACGCCGCGCGGGGGGTGCTCCACGATGATGATTCCCCACGATCCGTCCCCATGGCTCCACGATACCAACGTGGGCAAGCCGCTTTTCGTTCGCTCGAAATTCTGGATGGTCTAAAAGCAAGTCCCGTCCCCCGGCGCCGACGATGTTTGGATCCGAAAAGAGATGCGCGAGCATTTGCTCGACCCACGTCGGCGGCAACTCGACATCGTCATCGACCAACAGAACATAGGTGCCCTGCGAAATGTCCAGGCACGAGTTCATCGCTCCAATCACTCCTCGCCCGATAGGTTCGACCAGCTGAATCGGAAGTTTATCCTCCCAAGCCAACGCAGTCTTCCGGGACTCGATGTCGTCGAGTGTGACACTGACTAAGACCTCCGACGGGGGAGTAGTTTGTGACGCCAATGATTGCAGGCAAAGGTTAAGAAAATCCGGCCGACGAAAGGTAGGCAAAATCACGCTGATTGATTGAGCATTCGGTTGCATCATGACGAGATCCCCCCGCGTTGGCGCGCGCCGATGCCGAACCCTTGGACGGCGCATCGATTTTTCGGATCAGCCCAGAATGCACTGCGTGTGTCGCTCGCTGCACGCTGAATCCACTGGCGAAGCGAGATCGCGACCAAGAGAAACTCAGCGCTGAAGCGTGGGATCATGTGGACATTTCGAAGCGGCGCGGGGTGTTCGCGGATCCTTGATACAATGACGCCCAGCACATGCCTCAAATACTGGCAATAAAGCTGACTCGGGGAGGCACCCAAGTCCAATGCGTAGATGACCTGCGGATACCAGCGGTCAGCGAGCACGCGAGCGCTAGGCGTTTTCCGAGGGGGATGGTCAACGACTGCATCTAGCAGGAGTTCCCCTCGGATACCCGTGACTAGTGAACGTGCTTGGAATTCCATGTCCTCGAATGCCGGAGTAAACCGATCATCGAAACCACCGATCGCTAGAAAATTGGCACGAGACACCGCAAAGTTACAGGATGGCATGCCACTCGCACTTTCATTGGTTGGGGCCTCCCAGCCCAGCGATGGAAGCCCGCGCAAGCAACGGGTGGGTCCGATGAAGATGCATCGCGAGACGTTCGGTTGATTTGCGGCGGCAAGATACGCCATGAGCCAAGTCGGCTGCGGAAGGCAATCGTCATCGACAAAAATCAAGAATGGCGAGGTGGCGTGCTGTGCTCCAAGATTTCGGTTCGCGCCCGCACCTTTGCGAGCGCCCTGCAGCCAGCGAACAGACGGAAAATGCGTGTGCAAGAGCGTGTGCGTGGAAAGATCATCAGAGTCATCACAGACGATCACCTCCACGTCTGAACGTCCGCCGATTTGCTGCCAAATGATCCGAAGGCACTGATGGACGGCTTCTGGTCGATTACGGGTCGGAATCACAATCGTTGCAGCCGTGGCGCTCGAAGCTCCTTGGGCAGCGGGCTTTTGGACAGTTTCAGAACTCATTACGACTGATGAACTGCACTTGACACCCACGCTCGCAGCGCAGGAACGAAGCGTTTCAATGGAAAAAGCATGAATCAGATTGCAAACGCCTTGCGGTGAATCTCAACAAATTTTTCTTGGTTAAGCATATTCTGCTGAAACTTATGTCCCGATCGACCAAGTTGCACTCTCAGATTTTCATCAGCTAGCAAACTCAGCAATGCTTCGGCCAGCGCACCATTACTCTGGTCGGAGACTATTCCACCTCCGCTTTCCTGCACCAATTCCCTTGAAGCGGGAGCCGTGCCACAAATGACCGGCTTTCCGTAGCTCCAAGCTTCCGCATAGACCAATCCGAATGATTCATTCGCAGACGGAAGACAAAAAACATCCGCAGCAGCAAAAGCATCTGCAAGCGTTTCATCATCTGGAATTCCAAGATCACAAATGGCATTCGTGAGCCGTTCCGTTTGCGGAGCTCCGGGGCCTGCGAGCACAAGCACGGCATCAGGATGATGGGACACGATGTGAGGCCATATCTCGCAGATGGTGAAGTATCCCTTCTCGGCATCACGCCGTCCGACAAATAACACCAACTTTCGCCCTCCAAGGTCGAAGCGTTCTCTAAATCGGTTGCCGTCTCCGGTGGTTCGACACATAGGAGGAAGTATGCTGTAGATCGTCCGGTTGCGAGGCAGACCTAAGCTGGCTAGATGCTCGATCTCATAGTTCGACTGGCAAAATACGATGTCTGCAAGCTGGTAGAGGCGTAGGTCGATGCGGTCATCTCCCCAAGTTCCCGGGTGCAAAGCAGGCCAGATCGTAAATCGTGCACCGGTGTGCCGCGCCCACTGACACATTGCGAATCCGAAAAAGTCCCATCCGGTGCCGACGTAGTGAATCACCTTGGCTCTGGGGATCATCTGATCCGCAAGTTTACCCGGCCGGAACGTCCGTCGGATGAGGTACTCAAGGATCCCATGCAGCCAAGGACGCGAAGCAAGACGCATCCATAACCCGCGAGGCTCACGGAAGTGCTCAGACAGAACATACGTGTGAGGCGGTAAGTCCCGGACGGGTAATTGACCAAGCTGCGCGGCCTCAAAAACGAGAAACCCGATGCGACACCCCGGCATGGCATGGAGCAATGCGGTCGCCAGCGTGAGCTGATAGTTCGCCAGCCCGCCAGTGTAGGTCGGAGCCGTGCGCGTGGCGATCAGGATGTCGTATTCGGGGGCCGTGTTTACCATTTCAGCAAATTCAACTGCCGTTGCACGTGCGAGTGGTTTGCTTCATTGCACATGACTTCTCCCACGAAATCCTAATGCGATGATGATCCCATCGACCAACAAATTCCCCAAACTGCCAACGATCATCAAACCAATCGCACCGGACACGGTCGTGATTGGCAGGAAAAATGTGGCACACGTCATCGAACCGAGAACCACGATCGGCCGCATCCATGACCGCTTGAGCCATCCGCGCGCCTCCAACAGACTGCCATTGGAACTCGTAAAAAATGAAATCGCTTGAAAGGCAGCGTACAAAAGGAGCTCAAACTTCAGACCGGCATACGCGGGTCCAAGGAGCAGCAATAGGTAATCCCCAAAAATCCAAACGCCACCCATCATTAACGCACCGATCGAAACCCCGAACACGAGCGTGAGCTGCCATGCGCGCACCAACGAGTGCCCTGCGGCGACCGTGGCGAGTTTTGGCTGGATGATTTTGTTTAGGAACGCGGTCGGGAGAGTAAGTAACAACCCGACACGGGCGAGAGCGCCAAGGTCAGCGACGCCCGTAGTATATCCAGCGAACGCAACGAAGAAGGTCGCGAACTGCGACTCTAGCATGTAGGACGCGGCTCCCGGCATAGCGGTCAGCGACAGCGCCCGGATTCGACGGGTTGCATCAGCAGGCGGGGCAGTGGATTCTGGATCAGCAATTTCAGCGGTGCGCTTTGGGAGGAGTATGAGCGGAATCCAACCGACAAGAAGCGTGCTGACTAAAAGCACCGACGCAGCATTCATCCACATCATTCCAATCAGAACGCCCAACGCCAAAAGTCTAACGACTGCAGCGATCACTTCGACTTTCTGGAGGAGGTTGAACCGCATGGCTAGTTCAAGCGGAGCCGCTAGCAAATGGCGTTGGATTTCAAGCCACATCATTCCGCAGGCCAGCAACAAAAGCAGGGCAATCAAAAGTGGCGGACACGCGTTTCGGTATAAAAGAATGGCGAAGATTGGGAGCACGACCGGCAACGAGAATGCCATCAATCGCCAGCGCCAACTCTTCACCGCACGAACAAGCCCGCCCAGCGCCTTGCGATCATTCACGATGGGTCCTCCCATCGAAAAAAGTGCCGCACCCGCACCGATCATCGTGAGGAATCCGACCATTCCCTGAAATCCGATTGCCAACGAATACCACGCGTATTCGTCCTTCGCCAAGAATCGCACCACAAGGAGCGCCCCGAGCATCTGCAGAACCCGCGAGACCAGCTCCAGCCCCGAAAAAAGGCTCAGCTTCTTGAACCAGCCCGCTTTAATCCTCGGCGATAACTTAGAATTCAAGGGTTTTTGCGTCGCAGCGGCATCCGTCGTATCATCTCCGAGCGAGCGACTCATAGTACGGAGAATACTGTTTACTTACCACCACGGCCGCGCGGTTCAGGACGAATCCGGTGAGTTGGATGCCGGCCTTTTTAAGAATCGACATCGCACGGTCAATTGCCGCCCGGGGGGTTTTGCCAGCCTGGATCACGAGGCAAATGGCATCGGCGTGATGGCAAAGGAGCAATGTATCACTCACCGGGTTGATCGGCGCGGTATCAATGACGACACGGTTGAAATCGCTGGCGACCTGCTGCATCAATGCAGCCATCCGCGGCGTCGATAGCAGCTCCGCCGGGTTGATCGCCGGGTCTCCAGCGGGCAGGAGCCAAAGGTTCGGCATCCCGGTTTCAACAATCAGTTCGTCCACAGTGGCTCGTCCAGCGAGCACATCCGTGAGACCTCGAAGCCCTTGAAATGCGGCCGGAAGCTGCGCACTGATGCCGGGGCGTCGAATATCTGCTTCGATGAGCAGTGTCTTTTCGCCGACCAGAGCGAACGATGCCGCACTGTTTAGCGAGACAAAACTTTTGCCCTCTCCCGGATTGGCGCTCGTAATCAGGATCGTCTTGCGCGGCGCGGTGCGGGCTTGGAGGAGGATTTGCGCTCGAATATTGCGAAATGCCTCCCCCGCCATAGAAGTCGGGTTATCGCGCATCATCAGCGTGACTTCGCCCTCAGCCACCTCGGGCACGCTGGCGAGCGGATTTAGCTTCAAAGCAGACTCGACTTCCTCGACGGAGCGGTATTTTGCGAACAAAAGGTCCAGTCCAACGACCAGCGCAAATGCAAATATCAAACTCGCGCCAAACCCCGTCACGAGAACTTGACGATTATTCGGGCGGATCGGGATCTCGGAGGTGCTGGGAAGCTCTCCGATGCGAAATGGAATCTGTCTCACGCCGTGGCGCACGGTCGTTTCCTTCAGCCGTGTCATCACGTCCTGATAGAGCCCGCGGTCCGACTCGACCTCGCGGAGGAGCACGTTGTAGCGGATAGTGAGCCGGTCCTGCTCGAGTGTTTTCTCCTCTTGGCCACGGAGTTCTTGCTCGATTTTTGCTTCGGTTTGCTTGGCGGAGTCATACTGCTGCCGCAGTCGTCCCGCAGCCGCCCGAAACGATTCGGTGAGTGTGCGTTCGATTTCTCCTATCAGTCGCTGCGACTCGGTGATCCGTGGGTGCAGTGGGCCATAGCGCAGTTCGAGAGCGCCCAATCCGGCACGCGCCTCGGCGAGCTTCTGTTGCTGCATCGTGACTTGTGGCAAATCCAGCAACCCTGCCATCGTTTCGGCTTGGGCTTCATCAGACGGGTCCGCATTTTCGAGCGATTTCAAAAGGGACTCGATGCGCAGACGCTCGCTTCGGGCAACTGTCACACGGGCTCCAATGTCGGTAAGTTGATCAATCGTCAGGTTTCGATCCACGCGAAATGAAAGGCCGGGATGCTTCTCGCGGTAGGTTTGCAACTCTTGCTCCGATGCCTCTAGCTGCACCTTTAAGCGCTCAGCCTCACGCAATAAAAAGTTCCTCTCGAAATTTGCAACCGAGTCCCGTTGCTCTGTCGCCTGACGAATAAACTCCTCGACGAGTGTCGTTGCCAGCAATCGGGCGCGGCGGGGATCCGTGTCTTCAACGGTGATCCGAATCACTCGCGTTCCCTCGGTCTGCGAGGCAAAAACATTCCATCGAATGCGATTCGCCAGCTCCAAATCGTTAAACGCCTGCCCATCTTGCCTTGGCGCGATGAACTCAGGCGATTGATCCAAGCCGGAAGCCCGCACAGCGCGGGCGAGCAACTTCGTGCTCGTGAACGAATCCACGACCGTATTCATGAATTCTCGCGTCTGGATCACAGCGCTCCGCGTCGTATCAAAATCAATCGGCACACTCTGGTCCGGCTCGTAAAGCACCGTCGCCGTTGATGCGTAAATCTTTGACTGTTTCTTCAGATAGAAAACAGTGAGCGCCATCCCGAAAAAGAGGATAATCAGGATCGCCCAGATGTTTCTCAGCGCCAAGCGGATGTAATGACTAACGTCCAGCGGCTGGGCGGAACCGGATGGACTGCTCGCCCCTTGAAGCTGCGCAAGCAGGTCCATCGCCGAAATCTTATCCCCTCCTGGTGTCATAAACATGATGCAGATCCATCCAATGATCCGCCACACCACCGAATGCACCATTTCAGATGCCCACTGTCAATCGTGCGCACCTCCCAAAGAGCCGTCGCCACTTGACAATCGGGCAGGTAATGAGATGCATTCTCAGCATGATCCCATTGCAACGGTTCCTGATGACCATACTATTATGCTCCCTGCTCGCCTCGCCGGCGGGGGTATTCGCCGGATCCTCGGTTTCCATGGACAAGGTGATCTTGGCTTTGAAGCCGGATAAAGATCCGGATCGAATGCTTGCTGAACGGACAGCACTTTCGGAAATCTTGAGCAAGGCGTTCGGCAAACCTGTCGAAGTCATAGTTCCAACGTCCGCAGCGGTGATCGCCGAAGGTCTGAAAAATGGGACGATCGACCTAGCGCATGTCAGCGCGACCGAGATGGTAACGATTCGGGACGCCGGTGCTGGTGACGTCTTGCTGGCCGGTGAGCGCGATGGGTTGCCGAGCTACAAGAGCTATTGGGTGTCGCTTGCAGATAAACCATACGATTCCGTTGAGGATCTCCGGGGAAAGCCCATCGCTTTTAGTAGCCGCACGAGCACATCCGGATTTTTGATTCCGATGGTAGACTTGCTGGACCGCGGCCTGCTTTCGGGGGCGGATGCGGAGGAGTTTTTCGGCAAGGGAAATGTCGTTTTCGGTTCTGGTTACGTTTCGGCCGTCGAGCGTGTGTTACGCGGTGAGGTCGAGGCCGCAGCGGTGAGTTATTACGTGCTGGACGAGGGAAACTATCTGACAGATGACCAGCGCGCGAAACTCAAGAAAGTCGCCGAGCAAGGGCCAGTGCCGACGCATGTGATCGCGGTTGCATCCAGCCTGAACGACTCCGATAAATCCGCGTTGAAATCCGGTTTGATCAGCCTGAAACAATCAGCCACGGAGACGAGTAATGCCGTATTTTCTGCGGACCTCGTCGAAGTCGATGCCGACAAACACCTGGCCCCAGTGGAAAAGGCTCTCACTCTAATGGGGCAGCGGAAGTGATCGGTGAACGCTGATGTCTGAAATCACCGATCCGTCGACTCACGAAGCGCATGTGCGGCTGTCCGACCTCCGCGTCCATCGTGGGGATCGTGACCTAGTCCGGGGGCTAAACCTAGTGGTCCCGCGGGGCTCGTTTGTATGCATTGTTGGCCCATCGGGAGCGGGAAAATCGAGCCTACTTTCCTGTCTCGCGGGTATGACCGAGCCCGGATCGGGAAAAATCACGTATCGGTGTCTCGAACACTGCGACCACGCGCCAGCTGGCTTTCAGAAGCGGCTCGGGCTGGTTTTTCAACACTTGCGGCTCTCGCAAAATGCCACGGTGTTGACGAATGTCCTGTGCGGACTACTCGGCGACCTCCCGTGGTGGAAAACGATCATCGGATTTTCCCGCAGCGACAAAGCGAAGGCCCGGGCGCTACTCGTGGAGTTTGAATTGGAAGCCTATGCCCGCGTGCCGGTCGCCCGCCTTTCTGGTGGCGAAAAGCAACGCACGGCGATTTGTCGCGCATTGATTCAGAACCCGGAGATCCTGCTCGCCGATGAACCGATCTCAAACCTCGATACCCGGCTCTCCCGCGATGTCTTGAGGCGGTTCAAATCGGAAACGCGCAAACACCGTCGCACCGTGTTCTGTGTGCTGCACGATCCGGATTTGGTGGCAGAATTCGCCGATTACACGCTACGGCTCGACAAGCTGTGCCCCGAGGCTTGGAAACTCGACTGTCGCACCGCGTGAGTGATCAAAAAGGCAAACGCCCCGGCAACGAGCCGCGGCCATCGATTCCGATCAATACGTTTTCGGTCACGTTCGTTTTGTTTTTGGTCGCAGCGGCATTTTCGCTGCCGGCCGCTCAAGGGTCGGGACGGCAACTCGACTACATCGGAAACCTAACGGGATTCCTCCAGCGGTTCTTTCCGCCCAACTTTACCGACTGGCGTCCGCTGTTGGACGCCATGATCGAAACATTTCAGATGGCGGTGCTCGCAACGCTGGTTGCCACCGTCCTCTCGATCCCGATCGCGGTGGCCGCGTCGAATAATATCGCCCCTGCCCTTGTAGTTCGTGCCGCACGGTTTTCGCTCGTATGCATTCGCTCCATCCCAGGTCTGATCTGGGCGCTGCTGGCGGTGGCTGTGTGTGGCGCAAATCCACTCGCCGGCATTGTCGGGCTGTCGTTTTACAGCATCGGATACCTCGGTAAGTTTTTCAGCGATGCGTTCGAGTCCGTGGATAAAGGGGTCGCCGAAGCACTGCGGGCTACCGGCGCAGACCTGATCCAGGGGTTTCAATACGGGATTTGGCCCCATGCAAAACCATTCATCTGGAGCCAAACGCTATGGATGCTGGAATACAACATCCGAAGCGCAGCGATCATCGGATATGTCGGTGCTGGAGGCATTGGCATCTGGCTTCACACATATCAAGAACTCGGGCAATGGGATCGGTTTGCCGCTGTGCTTTGCTGCATTCTAGCAATTGTCCTAGTGCTGGACTATGCGGGAGAGCGGATTCGAAGCCAGTTCGCCCCGGAATGAAACGTCCGCTCCCAGCTCCCAAACGACCAGTTTCGACTCAGAGTCGATCCGTCGAGGAAAGTGTCCGCACCGCGATGTGTGGAAGACGTTCGTAGTTCGCACGAACGGCTTTGACTTCGGGATCTGTCGGCTCACGGAAGCGTTTAAACGTGTCGAGCGCACCCTTGTAAAACTTCTCCGCTTTTCGAAACTCACCCTTGTCGTGATACACAACTCCGAGATTTGCCATGGATGATGCGACCTCGGGGTGATTCGAGCCGAATTGACCCTCGCGGATCGCCAGTGCTTGCAAATGCAACCCCTCCGCCTTGGCATAATCCCCGTGATCTGTGTACGCCACCGCCAGATTGCTCTGGAGGAGCGCCACATCAAGACTCGACGTTCCATGCAGTCGGCCTGCGATCGTGATGGCGCGCTCATAACTTTCGACGGCATCGCTAAACTCACCGAGCTTGATCTGTATGCTGGCAAGGTTGTTCAACAACGTGGGGAGTTGAGAGGTATCGATGATCGCATAACAACTAATGGCGATCTGATACGCATCCCGCGCTTGCGCTCGAGATCCGGAGTTTCCCTCGAAGAGCATGGCCAGTTTTGTCGCGATGCGGGCCCTCGCGTCGAGTGCCCCCTCCGACCGCGTGAGCGCATCCTCAAAACAGGCGAGCGCATCCGCATCCATCCCAATACTCAACAAACAATCCCCCGCGATCTCCGAGGCGTCGCGAAGGCGGACCGATGGGCTTTTGAAAAGAGAGTTAGCACTTTCCAGAAACCGCTTAACGACTAAAGCACGCTCCTCCGCCGCACAGTTACTCTGCTGCGCCTGGAGATCCCGGCATAGCTGCATCCACAGATCGACTGTCGTTTGTGCAGGCATCTCGGATTAACGGTTAAATCCCCCCGGTTTTTTACGCCAGAAAAATCCGCAATTGCTTCCCGCGAATGTGCAACCTGGGCTTCCGGTGCAGGGGTGATATTCGCGCTTTTCTGAGCGATCGAACCCGCTATAGTCCTGCGAATTATGGCATTGGCAAAAATCAGTCAGGTCGCCGGAACCGGCGTTTATGTGGTGGGCGATGATGTGGATACAGACCGCATTATTCCCGCTCGGTTTATGAAATGTGTGACGTTCGACGGTCTTGGCGAGTTCGCGTTCATTGACGAACGCAAAGATCCGGCGACCGGTGCATTAAAACCCCATGCGCTCAATGACCCGCGCTTCGAAGGCGCTAGCATTCTGCTTTCGGGCTCCAACTTCGGATGTGGGAGCTCGCGGGAGCACGCACCGCAGGCACTCTATCGCTACGGATTCCGCGCCGTGATTGCCGAGAGCTTCGCGGAAATTTTCTTCGGAAACTCCACAACCTTGGGGATGCCATGCATGGTCGTGTCAAAACCGGACATCTTGGCTATCGCCGAAATCATCGAATCCGATCCGAAAGCGACGCTGACCATCGACGTAAACTCGGATCGCGTATCCATCGCCGATATGGATTTCAGCGCCACACTCCCCGGTCACGCCAAAGATGCGCTTTTGAATGGCCGATGGGATGCGATCGCGGACCTTCTCGAAGGAATCCCCAGCGTCCACGAGACGGCAATGCGGCTCCCATATATCGCCCGTTCGGCCTCGGGCGTCGCAGTCTAGCTCGACGACGCTGCCAACACGCGCCAGCTTGAAGCAGCGAGCGCCTCTTGAAGCGCTTGTTGCTCGACATCACTAACCGAGGCGAGTTCCTGCGGCGCGGGTCCTCCGAGCAAAAATTGGCGGAGAGCCGCAAGGATAACACCTCGACCATCTTCAGACGGCACGGTGCTTGGGGTTGCGAGATTCGCATCGAGGATCCAAACCTCGTCGTCGGAGACCTCCATGAGTTCGTCAGCCCAGCGCAAGATCGATTCGACAGGATCCCCGTCCAAGCGCATCGCCACAAACTCCAAGATCTTGCGTCGTTCCGGCACATTCAGGAGCAACGCCATAAAGAAGCGATGCTCGACCCACTCGATGGAATTTCGTAAGTTCGCAATGCCGTCCCGACGGATGACTTCCTCAAGCGTTGGGAGGATTTTATTCGATTGCGCACCATGTTTCGTCGCAAAGGTTTCCCACGCGGCATCCCATGCGCCCAAGCTGCGAAGGTGGCCGATCCCGTTCTGCAAAATGAAAAACCCACGCTCGAAGTCGAGCTCCTCAAGCATAGCCAACACCAAATCGGGATAACTCGGATCGCCCACCCGCTCCAGCGCGTCGAGCAGCTGCTTACGGCGCATCGTGAGCGCGTCGTCCTGCACCGGATCCAGCGCCACGTGCGGCGGGAGATAGGTAAACTGCGGGCCTGTGCCCGGATCGGATTGCGTGCGAACCACGACCGTCACCGACGGTGTGTCCAAGTGAAATAGCGAATGAATACAAGCCGCCCCGGAGGTGATAGTTACCGTGCACCCGGTCTGCAAAAACTGTGTTTCTTTCAAAACCAGATCACCGAGCCGGAAGTGGGCAGTAATCGGCTCAGGGTTCGCAAACTCGAAGTGCGAGTGAAGACTAGATCCTTCCATCACATGAAACGCACCAGAAAACTCGTGCTGATGAATATCCGTCGTCCCATCCAACCAAAACAAAACCTGAATGTAGAACCGGGGATGCTCGTAAACGATCAACTCCGGTTGCCCGAATCCAGACGAGCTTTGACTGGGTTGCTCGTCGGAAAGCAGGAAGTCTTGGATCAAGTCATTCAGATCCACCTGCTCCGACGGCGGGCAACTCTCAAGCGCTTCTTTCGCAATCAATGGAAACGCGGGCAAAGAGAAATTCACCTCTTTCCAGCGCTTTAAAACAGTGTGCCCAAGTTCGGCGAAGTATGTATCCATGACACCGACCCTGATCGAAAGCCGCTTTGCGAACAAGGATCATCGCGAATGGCAGGATTAATCGTCGATCGCAAACATTTTCGGGTCGATCGGAGCGGTGACAAAATCCACGCGACCGTCCAAGAAAGACACGATTGCTCGTTTCGATGGCAGGTAGTAAATCCTGCTAGTCGGACTCGATCCGTCCGTTGCAGTAGGCACATAAGCAGCGCCATCAGATGAGCTAAATTGACCCGAACCGAACGCGGCGTACATGGTTCCAGCCATGCTATCGACTGTCTGGAGAAGTACCGGATCTTTGCCCCATGCAGTAAGTTTACCATTAAATGCCAGCGGATTAGGAATTCCAGACCAATCACCACCCATAAGCTGGGCTCCTTCAAACGGCGAGCCCTTCCCAAAGCGGGTAGGCTTTTGTGTGAACGACTCCCGAGGCATACCGAATAGCTTCGGTAAACGATCTCTAATTGCATTGGCATACGTTGCATTGTTTCTTGGCTCCACACCGATATCAGGAAACAGATAGGGCTGAGTGCAAGCCCAGACGGAACTCAGCACATATCCCCTGTTTTGCGCCGGCATTAATGCCAAAGTGGGGTCCCCCTGCCATCTAATCATGGCGGGGATTCCGTTATTGTCCGCCGAAAAATTTAGGCCTGCTTGAGTGACGGTTTTCAAGGCCGACACCGCTCTGGACTCTTGGGCAGACTTGCTGACGCGCTGCACCCCCGCAAATATGAGGACAGCAAGGACGCCAATGATCGATACAACGACCAATACTTCGATCAGCGTAAATGCCGATGCGTTAACTTTGGAGGGAAACTGCGGATGCTTGGATTTTTTGGGATTCATGTTTCGAGGGGGTATTTGGGTGAGAGTAGGTTGTGTTTCGAATTAGGGTTTCGTAGGGACGCAATACAGTGGGACCGGCAGCCGAGGAATTATCGGAAACTCGCAGGAATGGCGCTGTCCCTACATCGATTGAGACTTCACGCTTCGTGTAGTTGAAAAGGAACTCGACTGATCCGTCCGAACCGAGACGTGCTTTTCGAACGACTCCGAGAGGCAAGTTGTCGGAGCGCACACCTAGTTCATCGCCTACTAGGCGATAGAATGCACAAAGGCTCGGCTCGTCGAGGCGGGCACCGACGTAGTAACAGGAGCCTTTTTTCCGGTCGTTGCGGAGAACAATCGGGGAGCCGGCGTAAAAGTCCGAGTCCAGTGCGGCAAGCGGCGTGGCTCCCTCCGAATGCAAATGTTCGACGACATCCGTTGCGCGAAGCTCTCCGGATAATCCCGCAATACAGCCGCGGATGCGAACATCCTCATCATCAAAGATATAATCGACTTCTTCGTTCCAAAGCCCAAATACCTCGCGCAAATTCGGCCCCGGAAAGCCTCCACACCAACAACGGTTGTGGCGATCCACGTAGCCGGTCAAAAACGTCGCAACCCAGCAACCGCCGCTTTCCACATATGCCGTGAACCGCTGCGCGGCCTCAACCTCCAACAGAAACAGAGCCGGGGTGATCACAGCTCGGTAACCCGATAAGTCACTATCGATCGCGACGATATCAACGTCCACGCCTGCAGTGCGCAACGCGCGAAAGTGTTCGATACATGTCCGCGTGTAAATGTCGCCTACTACTGCATCCCGCTTCGGGCCAGCAGATGCTGCGAGCGCCCACCGGCTCTCCCAGTCATACACCAAGGCAACCGGAGCCCGGTCTGGACGGATTCCTGTGACGGGTGCCAGCGTTTCGAGTATTTTGCCGACTTCCACACATTCTTTAAAAACTCGCGTGTGCGAACTGCCTTCATGATCCACCACGGCCCCATGGAATTTCTCCGCTCCGCCGCGCCCCTTGCGCCACTGGAAGTAGCTGATTGCGTCCGCACCGTTCGCCACCGCTTGGAGCACCTCTTGCATGTGAACACCGGGCCGTTTGAGCTTATTGACGATGCCCCAGTTGACCACACTCGGGGAACATTCCATCAAAATCCAAGGGTCACCCTGTGCAAGCCCGCGCATCAGGCTATGGTTAAAGTCCGAGCCGAGCGATTGCCGCCACACGGCATCGCGGTCGTCGTGCAGCGGATAGATGTCATTTGAAATACAATCCAGCAACTTGGCCCACTGCCAGTAGTTGTTTGTAGGATGTGTCCCCATGAAATTCGTCGTGCATGGGATCTCCGGTGTGATCTCTCGCAACGGAGCGATTTCATTTTCCAAAAATGAACAATGCTGGTCATTGATGAAACGCATCCAGTCCAGAGTCAGGCCGTCGATGCTTCGATCAAATGTCGGAATCTGGTTCCAGTCCGTGAACGTGTGGTTCCAGAAGCCGGTCCACCATGCACTGTTCAGACTATCGAGGTCGCCGTAACTCGCGCGCAACCAGTTGTGGAACGCGTCGCGACACAGGTCACAGTGGCATTCGCCGTGCAGTTCATTTCCGACGTGCCAAAGAGCTAGTGCCAGGTGAGACCGATACCGCATGGCTAGCTCGCGGTTGATTCTTTGCACCGCGTCCCGATAGACTGGGGAGGTGAGGCAGTGGTTGTGCCGACCACCCGATGGGTTGCGACCACCATCTAATCCCACCCTGCGCACTTCGGGATTGGCCTCGGAGAGCCACATCGGCTTGCTGCCACTCGGCGTCGACAGGAAAGCGCGAATCCCGGAATCTGCAAGGCGGTCCATCGTCGCATCCAACCAATCAAATGTGTAAACACCGGGCTCTGGCTCGTATGAAGTCCATGAGAAGATCCCGAGCGAGACCGAGGTGACCCCTGCACGCTTCATTAAATCGATGTCCTCGAGCAGGACACGCTCCTGTCCGATCCATTGATCTGGGTTGTAGTCCGCCCCGTACAGAAGCACGTCGCTCTCGGGCAATCGGGTAGGTCTTCTCATCGCGCCACGGTCCTAACGGTCATGCACCCGCGAAATCGTTTCTAGGCGAATCGACGACGACCGCGAACCGCAAGTTCCGCGGTAAAAAACAGGGGATACAAAACACCATAGACAATTGTTGTTTGATTCCCGTCTGGCGTCAAGCGAGAGTTTTCATTCCTGAGAGCTTCTCGCAATGTTCCGCTGGATGGGGTTCGGAGGCGGTTCCGCTTGCGTTTGTTGAGAATTTTGGTAGAAAACCCGGGGTGGTCAGTGGGTCAGGAACCGGGTCTCGACCAACATCTTGTATATGGCTGCCATTCTAAAAATCGAACGCCCTGATGAAATAAGGACTGAGGCTAATCGCCGGGAGACCGCAGTGAACCAGATCAAGCATTTCATGCAATCGAACCGGTTTCATCCTGGCGACCGACTACCAACCGTTCGGAAGCTGTCGGAGCACCTTGGTGTGACGCGAGACTCTGTTTGGCGCGCGTTGAGACAGATGCAGACGGAAGAGTGGCTTGAGGTTTTACCCAACAAGCGGTATGTCGCTTCCAAGCAGCTCCACGCAAAAATCCTGCGCTCCGTCCGTGTCCACGCCGTTTTCTCGGGTGAGGGATACATTTACTTTTCGGGTTTCCGCAGGCTGGCCGACGCGCTGACCCAGTTATGCCACTATCATAACTTTAACTTGAAAATCGACTTACTTCCGACTGGAGCGAAGCCGCAGAAGAAGATTTGGAAAGATACCGACGTGATGCTAGTGGATAGCGATAGCAGTGGCAGGCTGCTAGAAGCATTCGACGATTTTCCGGTGCCCGTTATTGGCTTGGATGCAGACTACAGCGATCGTTACTGTGCGAACGTCGTGACCGACCACGGCTTAGGTGGTCGCATGGTTGCAGAAGCTGTCCTAAAAACTCGCGCACGTAAAGCAACCGTGGTTTACCATGGAGGCTCTGAAAACAAGGCCCGTATCATGGCGCGCATTGACGGGTTCAAAAACGCCTGGCTCGAGGCTGGAAGGTCGGAGAGTATGCTCTCGATCGTGCCCATCGCTTGGTCAAATAGTTCATTCGAAGTTTCACTGCTAGTGCAGCAATTTTTACAATCACACCCCGCGCATGGGATGTATTTTGTGACTGACGGACGTCTTGCCACAAGCTTTTTGGAGGTGTTAGCCTACCAAGGCGTTCGTGTTCCTAAGGAAGCTTCTTTAATCGGATACGACGGGGCGCAAATGGGAGAACTCACCTACCCGCCGATGACGACCATTCAGCAAGACATGGAACTCATCGCCGAGAAGGCAATCGCCTGGATTGAGAAGGTGCGTTTAGGGGGCCCGATAACCGAAGGTGTCGTCGAACGCATCCCGCCTGTTTTTGTTGCGCGTGGCTCGCATTGAAAACCTTAGCGGTGGGCGCTGAACGCGGTCCGCACACCGTATTTTCGATTAGATCGCACGGCTAGCCCCGTGGTCGCAGTTCGTAACACCAAATTTTTTTTGCAATTGCTTTGCACGACATCTGCGACATCGCTCGACCTCTGCCCGCTCGACCATCAGACGAAAACCAAACATTTTTCAATGGACACTCATCGGGGTGGACGATAATGTGGCGAAAGAAGGGCGTGATGCCCTCCCAGTGCCGTTCGCCGTTCAATCGCAAGGCAGGGCAACTTACCCTCAAAGCAATGAAAACACTCCTAGCACTCACACTCGTTTTGGCAGCACTTCCAATGCATTCGCCGAAAGCCAATCTCGTCAAGAACGGCGATTTTGAGGAAGGCCCGGCGGAGCTAACCAAGTATTCCTTCGCCCAATCACCCGGCTGGTGGAATAGAGCCAAAAGAGAGAACGCCCAGAGTAACAATGCGCGTGCGATCTCCGATCATCATACCGGCTTCAGTGCCACCGTCAATGACCGGGGGGATGCGGCCACTTTGTTCAGTCAGAAGACGAAGCACATCATCCAACACGGTGATGAGTATCAACTCACTTTGGACATCATGGCCCACCTCGATTGGGAACCCTCCGACAAGGTTCGGGTGATTCTATATGCCACCGAAGACAACAATGGCGGCGGAAATGTAGTTTGGGAGGAAGCTGTCGAATTTCAAGACATCAGCGGCAGCAGTTGGATTTCGGAATCTCACACATTCGCGGCAGTGCCCCCGGCTGCGGTCGGGAAGAATCTTTTTATCAATTTCTACGGTGTTGATCCCGACCTGAGCGACCAAGATGCAAAATGGGGATTTGTGCGCGTGGACAACATCGTCCTTACGGTCAAATAGACATTGCTTCCGCGGCACATCCGACCGCTTGAAGCTGATTCGGGATGCCGTGCGCTTGGGTGGAGCAACCCGGCAATGAAGTCTTCGCTTGGAGGTTCGTCTTCGGTTGCTATCGTACTCGCCGATGGATGCGAGGCAGCGGCGATTACAGATTCTGAAAGAGGTGTTTGGGCACGATGGATTTCGGCCCTTACAAGAAGAAATTGTAGATTCCGCGCTCGCTGAGAGGGACGTGTTCGCTTTACTTCCCACTGGAGGGGGTAAGTCGCTCTGTTATCAACTTCCAGCATTGCTGCGAGAGGGGCTGACGGTGGTCGTCTCGCCGTTAATTGCCTTGATGAAGGACCAAGTCGATGGCCTTACCGCGAATGGCGTGTCTGCGACCTATTTGAATTCGTCGTTGGATGCGGCGGAGGGACGCAGAAGACTGCGGGGGCTGCACGCGGGCGAGTATAAGCTGCTCTACGTCGCACCCGAGCGGCTGATGATTCAGGGTGTGCTGGATGATGTAGTTGCTTGGCGCCCCGGCTTGATTGCGGTCGATGAGGCGCATTGCATTAGCGAGTGGGGGCATGACTTCCGGCCCGAGTATCGGCGGTTGGCAGAACTGCGCAGTGCGATCCCAGAAGTGCCAATGATGGCATTGACCGCTACCGCCACGGAGCGAGTGAGGGAAGATATTGTTCGGCTGCTTGCGTTGCGCGATCCGGTGACATTCCAAGCCAGTTTTAATCGGCCGAATCTGCTGTATCGGGTGGATGCTAAATCCGACGCGCAGCGGCAACTCATCGACTTTTTGAGCAAACGCCGGGACGAGAGCGGGATCGTGTATTGCTGGTCGCGAAAGGGAGCGGAATCGCTGGCCGATGCATTGTGCGCGGCGGGATATCTGGCAGCTCCGTATCATGCAGGCCTGACGCCCGAAGCTCGCGCATTGAACCAGGATGCGTTTTTGCGTGATGACATCCGGATCATTTGCGCAACGATCGCTTTCGGAATGGGGATCGACAAACCGAACGTTCGATTCGTCGTGCACTACGATCTGCCGAAAAATCTTGAGGGCTACTATCAGGAAACCGGTCGGGCTGGTCGGGATGGATTGCCATCCGAGTGTTTGTTGTTGTTCAGCCGAGGGGATGGAGTGAAGCAACGGCACTTCATCGACGAAAAGGAGAACGAAACTGAGCGATTGACGGCACTGCGGCAGCTGGAGCAAATGATGACGTATGCGGAATGTCCCGATTGCCGGCGTCGCGGCCTGCTCGGTTATTTCGGAGAGGTTTTTGATGAGGAAAACTGCGGGAACTGCGATAATTGCCTAAACCCACGTGAAACGCGCGATATGACGCTCGCGTCGCAGCAATTTTTGTCCTGCCTGTATCGCATTCGGCAGGCGAGCAATTGGTCTTTTGGTTTGAACTACGCGGTCGAGGTACTCACGGGCTCCCGCAACGAATCGATTCGTTCGCGAGGACACGATAAGCTGCCGACTTACGGAATCGGGAAAGATCTGTCTGCGGCGGAATGGAAGCACATCGCGTCCGAGCTGATTCGGATTGGATACGCGATGCGCTCCGATGGAAACTATCCCACCGTCGATATCACCGATGACGGCTTGGCTGCGCTCAAATCACGACGAAAAATCGAGCTTACCGCTCCAGCCGAAGTCGCGCGTGTGCGACGCAAGTCGAGCCGCGATGATTTCGAATACGACAAACCATTGTTCGAGAAACTCCGCACCCTCCGCTACAGCTTGGCCACAGAGCGCAATGTCCCGGCGTATGTCATTTTCTCCGACGTAACCTTGCGACACATCGCTCGGAGGTATCCATCGTCTCGCGAGCAATTCGGTGAGCTGCCGGGAGTCGGCCGTCGCAAGATGGATGAGTTTGCGGCGGACTTTTTGGATGTGGTTTATGGGCACGTCGCGGACGCTGGGCGGCAGGTGTTTTCCGACAAAGATCCCGCCGATAGACCATAATTTAGTGAAAGTCGTGCGACAGCGGTGCGGAGAGATTGCCGTAATCGAGCCTTTCGATACGCTGTGCTTTAAGTAATAGCGAGTTGCGGGCGTTTTGGATGATGCCGCTGATTTTCAAAAATGATTCCTGCGTGATGACCATGCGGTTTTTCTCAAATAGCACGGGCGTAACGATGGCGTTAGAGACGCCGGTCTCGTCTTCCAAGCTGATGAAGACATTTCCCTTAGCTGTGCCTGGTCGCTGGCGGCAAATCACGAGTCCGGCGATAGTGGCAGGCTGTCCATTGCGCAAAGCGGGTAATTCATTTGCACGTATTATCCCGGCGAGTGCGGGCCGGATCAGCGCCATCGGATGGGGTCCGGTGGTGACGCCCATGCCGGCAAAGTCGGCGTTCATGCGTTCGGAGGGATTCATCCATGGGAGCGGTGAGGTTGTTTGAGTGCTGTGGAGTGGGAGCGAAGCCTCCTCGTTTGCAGGCCGTGCGATTTTCCACAATCCGTCGCGACGGTGATCGACCAGTCCATTTAGTGCGCCGGTCGATGCGAGGGTGCGGAGGGTGTCTTTGCTTGGGGCCACCCGAAGACGGAAGTCATCCAGTGATTCAAATGGCCGGTGGGCGCGCTCGGATTCAATTCGGCGACCGGTCGAGGAATTCATGCCGCGAATCACCCGTAGGCCGAGGCGAATCGAGCCATCGGCGTCCACGGTGCAATCATATGCGGACTCGATCACTGACACGGCCCGGACTTGGATGCCGCGCGATTTGGCATCACGAATCAATGTGTTCGAAGAATAGAACCCCATGGGTTGGTTATTGAGCAGACTCACGTAAAACTCGTGCGTCCGATGCACCTTGAGGTAACAGGACGCGTAGGCGATGAGTGCAAAGCTGATGGCGTGAGACTCGGGAAATCCGTAAACGGCAAACGACTGCATCGATTGCAGGATCGCCTCAGCGGTTGCGGCGGGGACGGCATTTTTTTTCATTCCATCCCGGAGTTTTAGGCATACTTTTTCCATACGCTCCGGAGAGCGATGAAAGCTTAATGCGCGTCGTAATTCCTCGGCTTCGGCCCCGCTGAAATCGGCCATAATCATGGCTATCTTCAGCAGTTGTTCTTGGAAGAGCGGGATGCCGAGCGTGCGCTCAAGGACTGGTTTTAGGCGCTCGTCGAAGTAGGTGACCTTCTCGATTCCTTCGCGGCGGTTGAGATACGGGTGTACCATTTTTCCCTGAATCGGGCCGGGCCGGATGATGGCGACTTCGACGCAGACATCATAAAAACATCGGGGCTTTAGTCGGGGGAGCGTGGCCATTTGGGCGCGTGACTCGATTTGGAATGTGCCGATGGTGTCGGCGGCGCACATGAGGTCGTAAGTCGGGGCGTCATCTTTTGGGATTTGCGCCAGATCCACGGGATGTCCTCGTTGATGGCAGAGCTCCAGTGCGTCTTGCATGGCAGCCATCATTCCGAGGCCGAGGAAGTCGACTTTAACAATGCCGAGGTCTTCACAGTCATCCTTGTCCCACTGGCAGACGACGCGTCCGGGCATAGAGGCATTTTCCAGTGGCATCACGGACGAGAGTTCTCCTTGGCAAATCACCATGCCGCCTGAGTGTTGGCCGAGATGACACGGCAGGCCGAGCATCCGCCGGTAAATGCCGATGGCCGCTGCAGTGCGGTGATGGTTGTTCGGAATTCCGGCCTGTTTTAATTGGGCTGGAAGGTCGAGTGTGTGTGGAAAATCTCCGCTGGCGTAGAGGCTGGAGAACCGATCCATGATGTCGGGAGAGAAGTTGAGGGCTTTGCCGATTTCCCGCATCGCGCTTTTTCCCCGGTAGGTGATGACGTTGGCGGTCATGGCGGCACCGTGTCGGCCGTAGCGTCGATAGACTTCCTGAATGACGCGTTCACGCCGCTCACCGCTGGGAAGATCGAGGTCAATATCCGGCCATTTCGTGCAGTTTTCATTGAGGAAGCGCTCAAACAAAAGGTTGCATCCGATGGGGTCGCAGGCGGTGATGCCAAGGCTGTAACAAACTGCGGAGTTGGCGGCGGATCCCCGGCCTTGGGTGAGGATATTCTCTTCCCGGCAAAACCCGATGATGTCCCAAACGATGAGAAAATAGCCGCTGAATTTGAGCTTCGCGATGAGGAGCAATTCCCTTTCCAGTTGGGCTCGTATTTTTTCGGTGATTGAGCCGTAGCGTTTTTGCGCGCCTTCGTAGGTCTTTTTTCGGAGCCACGAATCCATCGATTCGCCTTCCGGCACGTTGTAGCGGGGGAACTCGTATCCGAGATGCGTCAGTGAGAATTCCACGCGTTCTGCGATGCGGGTTGTATTCGTGATGGCTTCTGGCAGGTCCGCGAAGAGGCGTGTCATTTCTGCGCCGGTTTTTACGCAGCGCTCTGCATTGGCTGCGAGTAGTCGCCCGGCTTGGTCGAGATGCGTGTGGTGGCGGGCGCAAGTGAATACATCGAGCACGCCCCGGGCTGCCTTTTCGTGGTAAGTCACGCCATTGGTGGCGACGAGCGGGAGATTTAAGGCATGCGCCGCGTCGATGATTTTTTGATTGTGTCGTTCCTCGTCGCGCAGCATGTGCCGTTGAACTTCGAGAAAAACATTACCCGTTCCGAAAGCAGTCAAAAGCCGTTCGATCCGCTGAGCTGCCGCGTTGGTTTTAAAAACTCCATCGTCATCGCCGGTGAGCGCGATCAGTCCTTCGGCAAATTCCGGGAGTTCGTCCCAGCGGATGGGAGCATCGGTTTTCGTGCCGCGAAGTTTTGCCGTGGTGATGAGCTGGCAGAGGTTGCGATATCCGCGCCGTGTCTCCACGAGGACGGGGAGCACGCAGCCATCGTCCATGGTGAGTTCTGCACCCACGATGGCTTGGATGCCCGTTTCAAGGGCGGCGGCGTGTAGTCGGGGCGCGCCGTAGAGGCCATCCCGATCCAGCAGGGCCAGGGCGGGTAATTGCAATTCCGCGGCGCGTTGAACGAGTGCCTCAGGTTGGGAGGACCCTCGCAAAAAGCTAAACGCACTGCGGGCGTGGAGTTCAACATAGTTCATATGCGCCCTCCACTTTCCATTCTGTTCCGACGCGCGAGAGCCGGAGCATGGCGCCGGTGTCCAGCTCCACATCCCATTCGTCTGTGTGCCACGCTTGATCATCCCACCAATCGCCCGAAAGCCGGAAGGGTCCCACGGCTTCCACTACGGCACCTTGCAATGGGCTTGATCGGACGCTGACTGGAACATCCGAATTGGTTTCCACATGGACAAAAATAGCGGGGCGGTAGCGGCGGAGTGGAATGCCGCAGGCCGGGTCTTCGCGTATCACGCTCCCATCGACTGGAAACATCGGGTCGAGCGCGAAGGTGTCCGGTCGATAGCTATCGATCTTGCGGGGAATGCCCACGCTGTCCTCACCCAAAAACGCCTTCAACCGGGCGAGCGTTTCGCCAAACCCGTTCAAATCCCGCAGCGCGGTTTCAAACAACCCGAGCTGGCTGCCGGTTTGTTCTCCGGCTTCGATTTCCAGTTTTATTCCGACGGGGCGTTGCTCGAGGCGGAGTGCGGACAGGTGTGTGTCGAGGATGCGGTAAAGCACCTCCAAGTCGGAAGTGGGGGCGGGGATGGTGAAGGTGCGTTCGTAATGGGTGCCATCATCGAGCGGCATCCCAAGCCGGAGTTGGCGAGCGACACGATGTGCTGATTGCAAGCGATCTGTGAGGCTGACGAGGAAGCGTCGGAGCAGAAACATCAACGGCTCGGTGCTTTCCACTTCATGTTCGAAATCGAATGCCTCCGCGTATTTCACCTCGGGGCGGATCAGTCGGAGTAGGCGTTTGCTTCGTCCGGAGACTTTTTGTAGCGCCTGTGCAACTTCTGAGCCGAGGCGTTCGATGACTTCGGCTCGGGGCAGAGCAAGCAGTTGCCCCACGGTGGTGATGCCCCAGTCGCGCAGTGTTTCAGCGGCAGGTGCAGACAGCTCCAATGCGCCCACGGATAGTGCCCCTGCAAAAGCACTGGCGTCGTAAACCACAGCGACGGACGCGGTGCCTTTTGCAGCTAGGATGGCGAGGTCCGGCGTGGGCGCAAATGCTACGGTCACGCGCAGTTTTTCGTTTGAAAATCGGGCGACGATTTCATCGGCCAATCCATGCCACGACGGGGGCTTGGGGCGCTTTCTTAAATCCGCCAGACACATGCCGAGAGCGGTCTCTTCGACATCGGGCGACAGGCTCAGCGCTCTATCGATGAGCATGTGATGGAGCGCGTCTTCCTGCGCTTGAGATCGCGTGAGGATGTGAACACGCATGTCGCGAGCCATGGCTTGGGCCAGGGAAAATCCCGGGTGGATATTTTTCGCGAGTGCTGCCTCGTTCACTTCAAGAATCAACCCCTTAGCGACGTTTTCCACTACCGCTGCCGGGCCTGCGCAATCCCGCCAGCGCATGGCGGCGGCCAGACGGAATTGGGGAAGCAAAAGGCACGCGAACATGATTGTTCAAGCAGTTTTGCGCAGTGGCTCCGCATGCTCGACGGTGCCGCGTTCAAAGATCTGTAACTCCAATTGCTCGACCAATGTTCGGCGCTCGCTGAGCCTCGCCGCAAGCCGCCCCGCACGATGGGCGACGATGCGCATGGCAGCACCCTCCACGACCGGACGCGATGACAGTACGACCAATGCCATGTCGCTTGTTTCGAGCAAGCGATGAAACCGATGCCAGCTACTTGCAGGCACTTTGCTGACCTCCTGCACGCCTTGCAAATCCAGCACAAGAAACGGCAGGTTGCCGTCGCGGATCAAAAAATCCACCGCTTGAACAGCGTGCCTTGCGTCATTGCACATGACCCAAAGCATCCGGTTCAATTGGCTGGCAGGCCAGTCCGCCGGATAAAACGACCGCGATGCATCTACCAATCCGACATGGAAACACTCGCGCGCCGCACTTTCCAACAGCGCGGCCAGCAACACCTGAACGCCCGAGGAACTGCCGGTGACTTCGGTCACGGCCCCCGTGCGGAGTCCGCCGGATTCATCGTCCAAAGCTCGGCAGCCGATGCGACAGCGGCGGCCAGGTCTCACACTCCGGCTCGGGAACTTCCCCTCCACCAACGCGCGCAGCGAGTCGAGACGCCCGGATTTTTCGCTGCCAATCGTCATGGTTTTGCTGTGCGAATCAATCCGCGAAATGTCCCCTGGATCGTCAATTCATCGGCGGGAATCAGCTCGGGGTATTTTGGATTTTCTGCGCAGAGCGATGGCTTGCCGCGCCGTATGACATAACGTTTAAGCGTTGTCTCGCCATCGATGAGCGCAGCCACGATATCGCCATGCGCGGGAGACTCCCCGCCTTGCAGGATGACAATATCTCCGTCTTGGATTCCGGCATCGACCATCGAGTCTCCACGCACACGCAGGGCAAATGCGGTTCCTGCGCCTGATAGCCCAAATGTGCTGGCGTCCAGCGGCAGAGACTCGTCGGATTCCGTCTCGGCTGTGGCTGGATAGCCAGCTGCGATTGCTCCCAAAAACGGGACCTGCATGACGGCGGAGGATTTGGCAAAATCCGTGAGACGGATGTTGCGTGCGGTGCCGGATTGGCGGCGAATGCTTCCTTTGCGCTCCAACGCCTGCAAATGATCTGACACCGTGGCCGGCGAACTAAAGCCAAACGCATTTTGAATCTCGGCTACCGTCGGCGTGACTCCGTGCTCCGCTTGGTGACGGCGGATGAATTGTAAAACTTCTTGCTGGCGGGCGGTGAGCATACCGTATATTTATACGGTTCTTTCCATCTGGCAAACATCTTTTCGATCCGGGTGTTCGACGCAAACTTTTACAAAAATCCACCCAGCTGCACTCGGTCCCGACCGTGAAAATCCAAAAATAATCACCCGAAGATGGAGAATTTGATTCCGTCCGAGCAAAATACCGCGTAATTACACGATAACAACCCAACTTTTTCATATCATGGCAAAATCCACCGACACCACGCCCTCCGAAGACAAAGCCCTCGTTGCACGCGATCGTAACCTCGATCTCGCTCTTCAGCAGATCGCCAAAGATTATGGAGACGGAGCTATCATGCGGCTTGGCGAGGCCAGCATCGTCGATATCGACGTGATTCCCACCGGAAATATCTTGATCGACCGGGCGCTTGGAGTGGGTGGTTTCCCCTGCGGGCGGATCGTCGAGGTGTATGGGCCGGAATCTTCTGGGAAAACCACACTCACGCTCACCGTGGTCGCCCAAGCCCAAAAGCGGGGAGGACTTGCGGGGTTCATCGACGTCGAGCATGCATTTGACCCGGCTTACGCCCGGAAACTGGGTGTCAACTTGGATGATCTCTTGGTTTCGCAGCCGAGTTCCGGCGAGGAAGCCTTGCGGATTTGCGAGACGTTGGTGCGCTCCAATGCGCTCGACGTGATCGTTATTGATTCCGTCGCGGCCCTTGTCACCAAATCCGAACTCGAAGGCGAAATCGGTGACGCGGTGGTCGGCGCGCAAGCGCGATTGATGAGCAACGCCCTGCGCAAACTCACAGCATTCATCTCGAAATCCCGCACGGTGTGTATTTTTACCAACCAGATCCGTGAAAAAATCGGGGTCATGTTCGGCAATCCGGAGACCACTCCCGGTGGAAAGGCGCTCAAGTTCTACTCCAGCGTCAGATGTGATATTCGCCGCATCGGTGCCATCAAAAGCAGCGACGGCACGGTGACCGGCAACCGGACCCGACTTAAAGTGGTCAAAAACAAAGTCGCCCCTCCATTCACCGAGGCAGAATTCGACATCATGTATGCCGAGGGGATCTCAAGCGTTGGGTCACTTCTGGATCTGGCCATCGAAAAAGGAATCCTCGAAAAACGTGGCTCATGGCTCAGCTACAAAGGATCCCAACTCGCCCAAGGACGCGACGCCGCCAAGGAAACGCTCCGGAACGATCCGGTAATCACCGCCGAAATCGAAGCCGCAGTGAAGGCTGTGCTCGACGCCGAGAAGAAGTAGAAAACGAACCCTTCACTCCCTGCGCCAAACCATACGGATCGGCGCGGAGTCGAGCAATTTTGTCATTTTGCAGTGGACATTGGATTTTCAACCCACTAAACGTCTTTCAAACCAAACTAGGACCCTAGCAAGAAACCCCATGAAAACTTCTATCGTCACCAAATTTTGCGTCGGAACAGCTCTCATTCTCCTGACATCGAGCTTCGCCAACGCACAGCGCACTTATCCCACCGCGATCACAGGGTCTTTTGCTGGGATTCAGTCGACGGCGACAGGGCAGACTCAAGCGCAGCAAGTTCCAACTCTCCTGAACATTTCCAGAGGCGGCAACAATCTCCGCTTGGTTTCAGTGCAGTTAATCAATGGTCAGAATGTCACCATGCAGACCGTGCTTCGCGCAAATGGAACGGCTGATGTTTACACAAGCGTGGATGGTGTTATCGTGCAGTCTGGGACCGGGCGCTTCAGCCGCCGTGGGCGAGTCTTGAATGCAAATTTCGCTATCGACAATAGCAATGTTGGACCGTTCGCACTGAATCAGCAGTTCACAGTCCGTGGAAAACGGGTGTCGTTCTTGCAATCATCGCCACAGACTGGAACTACGTCCTTCTTGATCGCCAACCAGTAGGTTCTTTCTCTCTAGGCACCATGGGTGCATGGTGGTTCGGACTAGTATTTTTGTTACCATCGCCGGCGTGGCGGAATTGGCAGACGCGCTAGACTCAAAATCTGGTACACGTAAGTGTGTGTGGGTTCGACCCCCTCCGCCGGTAGGTTATCGATTTGGTTGGCCTGAGTTCCGCACTCCTTCACCGCTCGTATAGGCGATACCCGGTCTCGTTTTTCTTCGTTAAGCTGGTGTCTAGCAAGACGCGGCCAGCTTTGAGTCGGTCGGCGTAGCGTTCTTGCATACGGTCGGAGATGAGAAATTGTGCGTCTGCGCCTGAATCCCAGGCTTTTTCAAACTCGCTCGTCGACGTGAATCGGGGCATACTCAGGTAAATAAGTAATCCTTCATCGCGGGCCCGGACGAGGTAAAGAGGCACGTCGGGAGATTCGGATCGAACATCGTTCACGGCGTTCGAAAACTCGACGAGACCATCCGCGTTTTCATGGTAGGACAGTGGGACCAATCCCACAAAATACCCCCCGCTGAACGCCACTGCCGAGACGACACACGCTCCGGAAGCAATACGAACTTTGCGCTGGCAACGAAGAACGGTGGCAATTTCGACGACCAGCAGACAGAGGGGAGGAATGATCGGGTAGATTCGATCGACCCGCTTTGCCGGAATGAGAGTCATCACAACGAGACCTCCGGCGACCCAGAGCTTACACCAAAGTAGTGCAGGATTTTTACCAAGGGCCTTGCGCAGGGGTTTGCAAAAGACGAACGCACCAATGACGAAAAAACTCCAAGGGGCAAATTTGTGGATTAAATGCGGGAAGTAGAACCACCATGGCTGGGGGCGTTCATCGCTGCGGCTGCCCTCCTGAAAACGGGATAGAAATTCGCGGACGACAACATCATCGTAAAACGCACTATTACCAACCAGCCCGGCGAAGCCCCAAGCGAGAAACAACCCGAGCGGTAGCAACCATGAGAGCCACCCACTCCAGAGCATGCGGCGGTTCTCGGGGCTCCGGATCAAAAAGGCGGCCACAGCAAGGCCTGGAAGCAGGAAGGCATAAATCACCGGCCCCTTAGTCAACAGGGCACCCGCCATCCCACATCCAAATGCAATGCGTTCAGCTAAAGTCCACGGAGCAGGCGAGCGCAATTTGAGATAGATGATCCACCCAGGAACGAAGATGAAAAATGCCAACAACATGTCCGTTCGGACGAGGGTCGCGAGCCTTGGAGTCAGTAAGTTCAGCGAAAAGGCAGCAATGGCAAGAAAGCAGGGCGCGCGCCCTCCTACCCGCATCCCAGTCCACGCAAGCATCGCGGCAATCGCGAATGCACTAACGAGCGATGGAAGCCGAAACGCCCAATCCCATGGGATACCCATAAACCGAGCGGCGGCGGAGAGCCAGCCCATGAGCGGGGGCTTGGAAGCCGATTTACCAGCGGGTGTCGTCTGGTAGAGCCAGTTTCCGGACTGCTCGATTTCGAATGCGACGTAAGCCTGTTTTGCTTGGTCGTAGTTGTCGAGATGCCACGGCAGATTTGCGCTGAAGAACAAAGCCACAACGAACACAACAAGGCAATAGAGTGCCTTCGTGCTAGATGGTAGCATCTCCAGCCAAGTGCCTAATCGTTCTTGTTGCGTCGCCGCTGTCGCCATGATTGGTAAAGGGTGAAAACGCGTGAACCATACGCCGCGCCGTGCGTTTCGATTCGCCGATAGACGAACCACCCGATGGCCGTTGCGAGCAGGATCGACACCACCACGTCCGAAAGGTTGTGCGCCCCGAGCGCCATCCGGGACCATGCGACCATGAGAGCGAAAATCATCAGCACTCCTCCCGCTATCGGTTTTGCAAAAAGAAATGGAGCCGCAAACCCGACGGCCGTGGCGGTGTGACCCGACGGGAAGGCATTATACTTCGAGTTACCAATGAGGATTTCGCCGTTGTGAATAGGCCCGTACCATCCGGCTTCAATTTTCGGGCTCTCCCGTGGACGGGTACGTCCGGTCGTGAGTCGGGACATGTTGGCAACCATCCCGGCCAACGTGGATGCGATCAGCGCTGCGACGATGACTCTCTGCCAATCCTTACGTTTCAAAGCACGAGCGATTGCCAGCCCGATGATGCCAACGATCATCAGCTGCGGCCAGTCGCCATACTTACTGATCGCTGCTTGGAAAGCATACTCGCTCGTTTTTTTCCATCCCTTGCCTTGGGCTTCGAGAATGGCTGCCCGCACCGGTGCGTCGGCAATAAACGATGCAGCAATCAGGCTGACCGCGAACAGCACGAGTGCAATAATCCACACACGAGGGATGGATTTTGATGTCTGGGATTCTGCAGGCATGGCGTGTGAGCCGGCAATCCAACGCCAATTTTCGGTGGAGTGCGAGTTTTTGATCGCCGCAGGGCGCAAAGATTCTTTACCTAACTGCCACGAAAATGAAAAACGCCACCACTTTCCGCCTCGGGTTGTTATCTGCGGTCTGGATCTCACTCGTTCTATGCGGCTGTGAGTCGATCGAGCCGGAGCGCCGTCCATCCCAAGGGGCCGCCGCACCAGTGCGACCCGCCACAGGTATCATTGCACCAACGATTGCCAGTAGCATGGCGCCGACGCCGATCTCGGCACCTGCGATCTATGCAGAATCGGCGATCATGATTGATGCGGTGACGGGGCGCACGATTTACGAAAAAAATGCTTCGCAACGTCGCCAGGTAGCCAGCACCCAAAAGCTGCTGACCGCATTGCTGATTGCCGAGAGCGGGTCGTTGGATGGCTCCATCACGATCGCGCCGGCGGATACGCAAGTCGAGCCGGTCAAGCTGTCAGTCAAAGCGGGGCAGACATATTCACGGCGCAGCTTATTGACAGCCATGATGGTTAAAAGCTCGAACGACGCAGCCGCTGCGCTGGCCCGTGATCATTCGGGGAGTGTGAGCGCGTTTGTTCAGGCGATGAACCGTCGGGCAGCCATGCTTGGCGCTGACTCCAGCTATTTTGCGAATCCGCACGGCTTGCCAGCGGCTCAGTTTTCAACCGCCCGGGATGTCGCGCGATTTGCATTTTATGCTTACCGCAAGCCGGATTTGCGCGCGATGATGGCCCTACCGGCCTACACATTCGTTTTCACCAATGGCCGGACAACCCGCCTCGAATCGACCAACAAATTGCTCGCCCGATCCCCGATTTTCAACGGTATGAAGACCGGCTACACCGTGGCGGCCGGACGGTGTTTTGTCACCAGCGCCTCGTATGGCGGGCGCCAAGTCATTCTTGTCCAACTCGGAAGCCGAACAAAATACATCTTCGATGATGCCGAGCGGTTGATCCGCTGGGCCTTAAACTTCTGATCTCGCCCAGTCGGGAGCCGGTGAGGAAAACTTAACAACCTCCGCGCTGATTGGATGCCGGAAGGAAATATCTCTGGCATGCAGGCACATCGGTGGATCCGACGGAGCGTTGGTCATGGAGTTCCCTAAGGTACCATCCGCCAGATAGGCCGGGTCTCCAACAATCGGAAAACCTAGGGCCCAGAGGTGAACACGGATTTGGTTGGTTCTACCGGTTTTAGGGATTGCTTCGATCAGCGTCGTTCCATCATCAAACCGCTCCAGCACGCGAAAGCATGTCAAGGAAGGAAGTCCACCGTCCGGCGACTCGGAGGTGCGACTCCCCAACGCTCCCGGCATCGCACTAATTGGAGTGTCGCAGGAAAATGCTTCCGTGGAAGGCGAGCCATGGACCCGGGCAAGATACGTCTTTTCCACGGTGCATGCCTCAAACTGCGGCTGGAGGAGCCGCGCAAAATGTTTGGTCCGGGCGCAGACCATGACGCCCGTTGTGTTCGCATCGAGTCGATGCGCCGGACGCGGGCGCTCGGGCGCGTACACCGCATTCAAAAAATATTGAAGTGTATTCCGGTTAAATCGCCCGCTCGGATGAACCGGAAGCGGCGCCGGTTTATGTAGAACGACAATCGCCGCATCCTCGTAAACGAGCGTGATCCTGGCATTCACATCGGGCTCCACGTCGCCCGGCATGATCTGAAAATACCGCTCTCCAGCACGAACGATTTGCTCTGTGCCGACGGCAATATCTTGCTGATCGCGGAAGGATCCGCTGGAACACAGAGCCTTCCATTTTTCTTCCGAGTGATGCGGAAACGCTGTAAGCAAAAACTCGAGGAGCGTGCGGTGATCAAATGCCTTCGGGATTCGAACCGGACGCCTATTTTCGCATGGAGTCTTGCCCGGCAGTGAGCCTGCCATCTCGCACAGCTGCGCATTTCTCCTCGCCAGCGTTTCCTCCATTGCCTCGTCAGGGGATCGGAAACAATACGGACACGATTCATTCGGTACGTAGCGAGGATCCCGTTGATCCATCGGAGTGAGCGGAGTCTGACAGACAAAACACTGGGTGGATTCGCTTTCGCGCAGCGCCGGGTCCACACCGACACGCTGATCGAAGACAAAACACTCACCGTCGTAGTGAGCTCCCCCGCATTCCTCGAAGTATTTCAAGATCCCACCGTCAAGCTGATAGATCTGTTCAAAGCCCTCGCGTTCCATGTAAGGGCCGGCCTTTTCGCATCGGATTCCGCCTGTGCAAAACATCACGATGGGTGCCTTTTTCAACTCCGCAGGGAGCGTTTCAACGGCTTTCGGGAACTCCCGAAAATGGTCGATATCCAGCGTGACCGCGCCGCGGAAGGTGCCGAGCTTTACCTCATAGTCGTTGCGAGTATCCAGAAGTGTGACTGCACGTCCCTCATCGAGCCATTGTTTGAGTGTGGTCGCGGGAAGCTTCGGCGAGGTTCGACGTCCGGGTTCGATACCATCCACGCCAAACGAAATAATCTCCTTCTTGATGCGGACGAGCATGCGCGTGAACGGTTGGTGCGTGCTCTCGCTGACTTTCGGAGTGAGGTCCTCCAACCCTTCGACGGAGCGAAGGAAAGAAATCAGATCATCAATCCCGTCGCTCGCTCCCGCCACGAAGAGATTAATTCCTTCCTTACTGAGAAGGATGGTCCCCTTCAATGCCCGCTCTTTACAAAACGCGATCAGCCCATCGCGCAACGGCTTCAAATTCGAGAGCGGCGCAAATTTATAAGCGGCGATATTCGTTACGGCTGGCATTTCTTCAATGACATAGACTGCCGCTCAACGACCATGATCGGCAAGCCACAATCCATGCGTGATACGACCCGCGCACTTCACGGCGTCGGGGTAGGCTTTTCTTGAAAGACATCGCCGATCGACTTACCGGCGTCCCGAATCGCTTCACTGATCCCCTGGACCGCTGACTGGGCGTCGCGGAGCGAATTTACCATTCGCGCCGCTCGAAAATCCCCGCGCAAATTGGATGCTATCCCCTCGACGGCGGCCGCCTCGGCGCTGCGCCCATCGCGACGGAGCTTGTCGATCTGATCATCCAGCTTTTCGAAGCTTCGTTCTACTTCGATCTGCGTCTCCGCATTAGGCGTCGTCTTATAGGCGGCGAGGTCTTTCCGAATCGTGTCCAACGTCCGATCCGGCGAGTCGCATCCGCAAATCAGAAAGACGCCGAAACAGAGCGAAAGTAGAACACCGATTCGCATCAATGCCCCGTCAAGCAGTTGCGAAAAACTGGTCTTCCGCCGGGCAGCTACCAAGCACGACATGGATATCGTCGCGGTTCGCAGCGAGGTGAGTCGCAACGTGAAACACATCTTCTGCATCAGCGCCGGTTGCCGTTCCGATGGCCTCGGCGGTGAGCGGGCTCCCTGCGGCAGACTTCAGCGCCGCAACCGTTTTCTCCTGCACAGCAAGCACATCAGCCGCTGCCTTTTTGCCTGCTTCGACTCCGGGTTGATGATAGGCGTTAATGTGAACGAGCGATCCGTAGAACCCGACTGCGCGCTCGTAAAGTGCTACAAGGAGGCCAAGGTTAAATGCATCAATCGCGGGGATGGTGACGGTGATCGATTCACGCCCTCCTTCATGCAGCGCTGTCCGCGTGCCACGGAGAAATCCGTGGAGGTAATCGCTGCTGGTGACGCCGGGCTCAACTTCCAGTTCCGCGGAGTTTGCACCCTTGAGGACTTCTATGAATGTGACGAAAAAGTTATTCACGCCGTCGCGGAGTTGCTGTACGTACGCGTGTTGGTCGGTGGACCCTTTATTTCCGTAAACCGCGATGCCTTGGTTCACGACTTGCCCATCGAGGTCCAGCTCCTTGCCAAGCGACTCCATTACGAGTTGCTGCAAATACCGGCTGAATAGCAACAACCGATCTTTGTATGGCAGGACGACCATGTCTTTCACTCCACGTCCTCCGCCCGCCTGCCACCACATGAGGGCGAGAAGCATCGCTGCATTCTGACTGACTTCGGGCACTCGCGTTTTGGCATCCATCGCCTTCGCGCCTTCCAGAAATGCGGGGATGTCCAAACCCTGAAGCGCCATCGGCAAAAGCCCGACGGCACTCATCACCGAGGTCCGCCCGCCAATCCAGTCAAACATCGGGAACCGCTCCAGCCAACCCTCCGACTTAGCGGTTTCATCAAGCAGGCTCCCGTCACCGGTTACGGCGACAAACTGCTTCGCGAATGGGATACCCGCCAGCGTCATCGCGTGCTGTGCAGCAAGCATGCCATTGCGCGACTCTTTCGTGCCTCCGGACTTTGAGATCACCGCGACAAGTGTGGTCGCGAGGCGGTCACCGATCTGGGCAAATACCTTATTGAAGCCATCGGGGTCGGTATTGTCGAAAAAGTGCAGTTGAATCGGGTTGTCTTTACTCCAGAGCGCATCGCTCACGAGTTCCGGCCCGAGCGCGGACCCTCCGATTCCAATAGACAACAAGTCCGTGAATTTCTGCCCATTAGCAGCAAGCACCTTGCCGGCATGCACATCGGCAGCGAATGCGAGGATGTCGTCCCGCGTTTTGTTTACGTCCCGTTGCAGTTCGGGAGTCGGTGCCAGCGAGGCGTCGCGCAGCCAGTAATGGCCGACCATACGGTGTTCATCCGGATTCGCAATCGCGCCAGCCTCCAGTTCCTTCATGGCAGCAAATGCGGCGTCGGCTTTGGTCTGCATTGAACGGAGGAAATCCTCCGCAAAATCCATGCGGCTGATGTCGAGCGAGAATCCAAGATCAGGATACCGGAGGAAATGGGCTTGAAAACGAGGCCAGAGGGTGGTTGAGCTCATGGCTAAAGAGAAGCTAGTATTCCAACCGATGGCAAACCGAAATCCAGATTGTGTCACTGAGTTTACTTTTCTCAATGGACGTGCGGCCTCGCCGGTGGATCTCATGGATCGCGGAGCCGCGCTTGCGACGCATCTCACCGCGCCCCGTGTGATCTCGCTCACCGGACCGCTTGGTGCTGGGAAAACACATTTTGTCAAAGGGCTCGTGCGTGGCTTCGGATCGACTCAGGAAGTCAGCAGTCCGACATTCACGCTCGTTCATGAATACGAGGGGGGACGTGTTCCGATCATCCACTTCGACTTCTACCGCCTCGAGTCGTCCGCCGACCTGCAAGCGCTTGGGTGGCACGACTACCTTCGCGAACGCAGTATCATCGCAGTCGAATGGGGAGACCGGATTCCCGAGTGCCTGCCGGATGACGCGCTGCATGTGAAAATTTCCATCGACGGAGATGGCCGCTTGATTGAGATCGGGAGCATCGGATGAGGGTGCTTGCTATCGACTGCTCGGGTCCGATGGGCTCGCTGGCTGTGCTGGATGCGGCCGGAGTGCGATTTTATCGTGAATTCGACTGCCCGCGCGGGCGCGGGACCGGCGTTTTTTCGGTTTTACACGAAGCCCTGCAATCCGTGTCATCGGTTGATCGCGTCGTCGTCGGGACCGGCCCGGGATCTTACAACGGACTGCGCGTGAGCATCGCCGCAGCGGAGGGATTCGCGCTCGCCCGAGGAGTCGAAAAAGTCGGCGTCCTCTCACTCACCGGACTAAACGGCGGCGACGATTTCTGGGCGGTCGGCGACGCTCGCGGCGGAGTGATGTATGTGGCAAGAATCACCGGGGGAAACCTGGTAGGGGAAATCCAAGTGCTCCCGACGGCGGAGGCCATCGAAACAGTCCGCCACGGTCATCGCGGCGTGCCAATTTTTGCTCCCACTCCGGTGGACGGGTTACCAGAAGCAAAGGTCCGGCATCCGGATGCCCGACGACTCGCTCAGCAAGGGGCTTGCGCAATGCCAACCGCCCAAATCCACCCGTTCTACGCAAAGCCAGTGCACATCACTTCCCCCGCAGACGGAAAGCGAGCGACACTCGCGTCCTCAGCGCGAAAAATTGGAGCTTGAATCCGCACCTACAGAGGAAGTCGGCGAATTCCTACTTGTAATGTGACGAAATTGTAACATTGTAGATGTTGCCGTCTAGAAAGGTAGGCAAGTGACCACATAACGCAGGTGGCATCATAGAAGTAAGCAAGAAAGAACGATACGAAATGGAACCGACACCCCACATCACGCTCAGCGAAGACGTGGTAAAACAACTGGCCGGAGCCGGCTTTGAATTTGAAACCCGCATTTGCAGTCCGAGACTCGTGCGAGGCGCAACGCCGAAGGGCCAATACGACATCCAGTTCAGCGAAACGGGTATGGGCATGAGAACCACATTTCTCGGACGCGGAGAAAACCCATTGACCAAAACCGAGTTTCTCGCGCGCACGCAGGGAAATTGGGACGGACTCACGGTTGCCCGCCACGTGGAGGCGATCCTTAGAAATGAAATGCAGTTCCCCTGGGTGCTCAAGGAAACGACGCTTCCCGCCGGCGACGAGACCGTGCGGATCCTCCCATTCGGTGAGGATGCGGCCGCGCCACAACTCGTGATCCGTAAAGAGGGTGTCACAGGCAAGACCTCTATGGAGGTTCTCAACAGCCGGACCATGAGCCCAGCAGAGGCCGTTCTCATCGCCAAGGCGTTGAACCGGGCAGCAGCCATCGCGACCGAGTCTGCGATGGACATCGTGACGAGCGCAGAAGTCGCCGAAGCGGCCTAACTAGCCGCAGGAGCTCGCGAACTGCGGATGTGACTTGAGAAGCAGCTCGAAGTCGGCGCGATATTCAGGGCCCACATCGCTCGGAAACTGAGCCGTGGATCGCTCCCATTTATCTAGCCAATTCCGACCGAGCAAATCCCTTTGGAGGTTTCGTCGTGAGCAGTCTATCGCAGGTGCAGTGAGAGCAATGGTCGTGTCCGACTTCGGTCCAGTGCCTCCTCCCCGCGCGACGTAAAATCCCGCTGCGAGCATGCCGGCGCGCGACGCCGTGGAAACGGTGTAGGTAAACAGCTCCGAAGCCCGTGAACCACACGCCTCAGACATTCGCCGAAACGTCTCATACTCCCAAGCACGCGGGTGCGTTTTGCCAGAAAACAAATCGTAGTATATCACATCCGGCGCCGGCAACGCGCTCGTTATCGAGTCGGGAAAGTCCCCCTCGACAAGCTGCCATGTCAGCGATGGCTCGGAGGGTGATTTCCATTTGCCTGCCGTGAGGAGCGAGTCCACGCCAGGATGGTCAAGGTATTCGAATCGATCGCGGTGGCTGACAGCGAGCCGAAGCGGATCAAGGTCGTTCTCAAAGCTCACGATCCGGAGGGGGCGAACACGAGTGAGGTTCGATTGACACAATGTCTCATGGCATTCCATCGCGGCCATCGCGTTGGCGGCCGCCCCGAGCCCGATGTCCCAGATCGTGACCGGATCGACTGAGCCGGCGGCGTCATCGCACATGAGGAGCTTTGTCAATGCAGACTGCTCGACGTAGAGCGCTCTCGCCTCCTGCATCGGATGCATGCGCGCATGCATGATCTCGCCGGATGTCCGATGGATGATGTTTGCGAAGCCCTCGCGTGCGGTGTGAATAGCGTAGTCTCCGAGGACCGTGGATTCCATAGGACGTAGGCGAGAGTGGAGCGCGTTTCGCAGCGGGGCGATTGCGACGGGAACTAAAACTGAATCGGCTCCGGAGGTGCGATTGGAATCGCAGGTGATTCCATCGGCGAGTCCAGCGGCCTCACTAGCTCTGCCCGTCGAACTTCCCCGGTGTTCGCGGGCTCTGCTTCGAGGGCCGTTGCAACCGGAGTTTCAGCGTCGGGAATGGTTTCGCCGTTTTCATTCACGGCCACGGCCTTGGCGACAGGGATATCCTCGGGGCGGAGACGCATTCCAGCAGGTCGCACGGAGCCATATGCATCGTTGAAACCGACGAGTGCACCGACTGATATGGCTATGGGCCGGATAGATGCCAGATCCACGGCAGACGCCGCGCGCGGCCATTCGCTTTCCTCCTCAGCGAGTTGCTCGTAGAGGCGCATACCCGGGCCATGAACGTCGCAGGGGATGCGGGGTTTTTGAGCCTCGGTCGCATATTCGATGTACGAAGTTTTTTGCGTGGTCACCGCGCCCGTAACCGGATCCGTGACCTCATGCTCGCACCGTGGAGTTTCGAGTAAGCCTGAAGTGCGGCACACGGACACCGGAGTCAATGTGTCCGGACGTTCGAACGGCTCAGGCACAAATGCCTCGACGGAGTTATTGATGACATCCGTCCATACCGGTAGCGCGAGTGTGCTGCCAAATGCACCGCGAAAAATCGCCGTTGGTTTGTCGAATCCAATCCAGACTCCGCAGGTGATACGACTGGTGTAACCGATAAAATACGTGTCGGTGAAATTATATGCCGTCCCCGTTTTTCCGCCGGCCGGAATGTCTGCCAATCCGTAGGTCGTAAAGGCCGTCGCGCCGGTTCCCTTGCGCAGGGCATCATCGAGCCCGGCATGGACCTGATAAGCCGTGGCATTTTCAATCACCGGGAGCTTTTTCGGGGCTGCGTTGTAGATTGTGGTGCCCGCTTGGTCTTCGATCCGTTCAATGATGAACGGTCGCTCCGGACGCCAGCCTTTCGCCGGAAAAATCGTGTAGGCAAGCGTCAGTTCGTCCAGCGTCATCTCGCTCGTTCCGAGAAACGCATTCGAAAAATCTCTCACAGGTGAACGGACGCCAGCTTTGGCTAGCAATGCCTTGAAAGCATCCAATCCGGCAACCCAGCCGACGCGTACCGTGGCGGAGTTCTTCGATTTTGCCAGCGCCTCCCGAGCGGGAATCCCTCCTTCGTAGGAATTATCGACGCGCTCAACCCCCCACTCGCCGAGGATGCCGGTCGTGCCTCCGATATTGACGTATCGGTTGTCGAGTGCGGCATCTTGTACGATCTGACCGGGGAACATTCCCTTCTCGAAGGCAGCGGCGAATACAAATGGCGCGATCGTTGTTCCCGCGGGGCGTTTGGCTTGGGTGGCGCGGTTGTATTCGCTATGCTTGAATTCACGCCCGCCTACCATCGTGAGAATCGCGCCGGTCTGATTATCGATGGAGAAAACGGCCCCTTGAATATATTCCGGCCGCGGGGCTGGACTCGCGGGGAAGCCACCCTTCCGGAGCGTTGCGTCGAACGGCTCGAAGATTTGCGAATACTGATCAAACGTCTGATGCTGATATCCTTGGACTTGCTCAATCGCATTCAAGCGGTTTCTAAGCGCGGTTTCAGCGGTGCGCTGCATCCGGCTTTCGAGCGTGGTCGTAACGCGGTATCCCCCTTGCATCGCTTTTTCGAACCCTAGAGCCGCGATCACCTGCTGCCGGACATAGTCGACTGCGTAGCCAGTTTTGTGAGGATTGGTTCGGCGTCGGGTGATTAGCGCCGAATCCTGTTCCTGGCGCATTTGCTCGGACGTAAGGAATCCCTGATCTTTCATCCGCCCGAGGACAAAATTGCGGGCATTACGTGCCCCTTCCAGATTGTTCCAGGGCGACAACCCATTTGGACTCCGCAGCAGGCCGGCAAGCATGGCGCACTGGCCAGCAGTGAGCTCAAGGGGTGCCACCCCAAAATAACCACGAGCGGCCGCATCGATCCCATAGAGCCCCGCGCCGAAATAAACCCGGTTGAGGTAAAGCTCCATGATCTGCTGTTTCGTAAACTTTTCCTCGATCCGGTTCGCGAGCAGCATCTCAACGATTTTTCGCTCGTAGGTACGCTCGCGCAGCTCGAAGGAATTGCGGGCGAGCTGCTGAGTCACCGTGCTGGCACCTTGGCGGATGCGGCCGGAGCGGTAGTTTTTGAGTGCTGCGCGAACGATACCCATGTAGTCCACGCCCTTGTGATCGTAAAATCGGTTATCCTCTGCGGCGACCACCGCCTGGGCCATGAGTGGGGGAATCTGATCCCAGGGAATGGGGTTGCGGTTTTGAATAAAAAACCTGCCGATCAGCTCTCCGTTCCGGTCGAAGACAGAGGTGGCTGATTCCATTTGGTCCATCGTCGAGAGGTCGTAGGTGGCCGCTTGGGCCTCATACTTAAACTTTATCAGCGCATACCCAATCACGCCGGTGGTCACTCCGAGCGCGATGAGGATTAGAGGCAACATGACATACCACCGCAGAAAAATGGGCTTTTTCCGGCGGGTCGTGCGCTCCCAACTGAACTGATCTCGTGCGATAGTCGTCTATGAGACACCATCATTCCAAATTCGCAAATCAGAAAATCTCACATTCCTGTGTCTTGCATTTCAGCCGCTTTCGCGAGATGGATGATGCGTGAACCGCACATTCATCCGCAATTCCACTTTGCTGTCGATCATGGTTGTCCTCGCTGTGGCTGCACCGACCGTTGTGTCGGCGCAGACGTCTGTTCAAAAGGCACCGGTCGCGCGGATGGAAACCCCGGCCCCTGATAGTGACCTCCGGATTCTTCTTGCTAGCGTGCAAGTTGTTTTAGATCGGGCTGGGTTTCGGCCCGGGAAGATCGACGGACTGGGCGGCGAGTTCACACAAAAGGCGGCGGACCGGCTAAACCAATCGCGCGGGCTTCCGCCTGGCACATTGGTCGACATTTCTGGACTCAGTTCGCCGTATCGGAGTTACGAGGTCACCGAGGAGGATCTCGCGTGGATCGGCAAAACCGCCTCGTCTCCACCGGAGCAGCAAAAACTTAAGCGCATGCCATATGCCGATGCGTGGGAGATGCTGGCCGAGATGTTTCACTGCGATTTGGATTTCCTGCGCGAGCTGAATCCGTCTCTCGCAGGAGTACCTATCACCGCGGGCACACTAGTCCGCGTGGTGGATGTGGAGCCGTTTCGCATGGCGGATGTCGTCGCGCTCGAAAAGTCGCGCCGCGAGGCCGCGAAGGCGAGTGCCACTCCCGCGCCGAGCGCAACACCGTCACCGGTTGATCTGCAATCGGGAATTACGGCACCCGCCCCCGCCGCGACACTGGAGCCGATGCTTACGACATCGACTCCGACAGACCTTGCGCTATCCCCACAGCCGACTCCGGAGTCTTTCCTCACCAGCCCAGTCGAACCCGTCGTAATTCCGCCAACGCCCACCCCAGAACCTCCGAAGCGGCACATCGTCTTGCTCACCGGTCCCAGGATTTTGGAACTGTACGAAGATGATCGCTTGATAGCATCATACCCATGCACGCCTGGCTCTGGGCGGGTCCCTGTGCCGGTGGGCGAATGGCGCATCACAGCAAACATTCTCATGCCGTACTTTCGCTACGACAAATCGGTGTTGAAAGACGGCACCCGCAGCGACAACGCGTTCAACATTCCACCCGGTCCGAACAATTATGTGGGCATCGTTTGGATGGCGATCAACCGCCCAAGCGTCGGGATTCATGGCACACAATCCCCGGACCAAATCGGACGGAACGAGAGCAGCGGCTGCATCCGGCTCGCGAACTGGGATGCGTTCGACCTTTCGCAGAAGATCAGTAAAGGGACTCCGGTGATCGTTCGCCGCGAGGAAGAGTCCGCGCTTTAGAAAACGCAAGTCACGATTCCTCTTTACGCAGAAAGTTCTGCGCGAGGGATTCATAGAGTGCGTTCGGACAGATTCGTCGAGACGTCTCGTAAGCAATCACCGCCGCTGCAGCCAGGGGCAGCGTGAACGCCACGAGACCCGTCATTTCGATAAGAATCACACAAGCCGTGACCGGGCTCTGCACCACGCCGGAAAAATACGCGACGATAAACAAAAGCACGACAGCCAGCGGCGTCACACCGGTCCATGCGAGCCACGGCGCGAACGACTTCCCTAAGCCGGCACCTACCGAAAACGAAGGATCGAACAGCCCACCCGGAATACCAGTGACCAACGCAAGGAAAGAGGCACTTGCACGGAGGGCCGGGTATGCCAATCCGCACGATGCGTTGATTTCTGCGAGCCTCGCGGCCTCGTCCGGTGGCAATGAAGCCGTGTAGTCGGGACTCGATGCCGCAACGATGGCTACTGCCTGATCGCGCCCTCCATTTAGCGTGGCCCCTCCTGACACCCATGCCAGCGTGGCACTTGCAAGGCCAATCACTAACGCCACTTTCCAAAAGGAGGCGCGGATCTTGGTGCTGACCCACGGCATGACCATCAGGAGGCATTTTGCAAAAGCCCCGCCCAGCGCGCCGCCGGCCACTCCGACGATGAGAACGGCGATCCACGCGAGTGGCGACACAAACTCGGAGCCAGTAGCAAAATCCGCGTAGTCACCGTAGAAGAAATAATTGCCAAGCACGCTCATGGTGACAAGGCATGCGATGATTACGGTGCGCAGAATGGTCCCAAGATTCCGCTTATCAAAAGCGCGTCCGATTTCCTCGAACGCAAAGATCACGCCCGCCAGCGGCGCGTTGAAAGCAGCCGCGATTCCCGCAGCGCCACCGCCCAAGATCAGCCCGCGCTCTATCAGGTGCTGTGGGAATTTCGCCCACTTACTGACCAGGTGCATCATACACGCACCCACCTGCACCGAAGGTCCTTCACGTCCTATGGATAAGCACGAAAACAACCCGAGCACCGTCAAGATGACTTTCCCCACGGCCACTCGACCGCTCATCAAGCGATCACGCAGCGGACCCGGCCCTGACTTCAAGGCCGCGATAGTTTGAGGGATCCCTGTTCCGTCGGTGCCCGGAAAAACACGGTCGCGTAGGAACAAGATCAACGCCAACGCACCTGGCATCAGCAAAAACATCGCCCATGGGTTTGCCGCCCAGATGGTATTGCCAAACTGCGCCGACGAACGATCCGCTAGTGCAAAAATCAACGCACCCATGCCAACGAAGGCAGCACCGAGAAGTGCCACCGCGAGTGCTTTTGCCCTTTCCATGGATTGGAAAGTCACCATCCCGTGGGTGTTTTGGCAAGTGGCGATTCCACTGCGAGTTTGCACAGCTTTCGGAAACTGCGGGGGCCCCGGAACTGAGTGCTTGTGAACGCTAGGAATTTCGGACACCGTCACGCAATCCATGAAAAAGTCCGGGTGTGCGATCGTGCTTCTGTTCCTTGCGCTGTGCGCGAGTATGTTTGTCAATGGGCTGCTACTTGTCAGCGTAGGAGCCAAATCGGCCTCAACCAGTATGTCGAGCGCCCCGCTCGCGTTCGAGGAAACGGAGATTCTGGCCGGGAATGGAACGTCCGACAAAATCGTGGTGATTCCGCTCGAAGGAGTCATCGCGTTTGGCGTGCCGGGCAGCCTCGGGGATTCCATGGTCGAAGACTTAAAGCTCGCATTTCGCCAAGCCGCAGAGGATCCAACCGTGCTCGGAGTAGTCATGGTCGTGGATTCGCCCGGGGGTGAAGTCACCGCGTCCGACACGATCTACCACGAAATCCAAAAACTCGCTGCCGAGAAACCAGTCGTTTACTACATGCAGAGTATTGGTGCTTCGGGCGCATACTACGCCGCCTGCGGGGCTAACTGGATCATGTGCAACGACACGACATTCACCGGCAGTATCGGCGTGATCATTTCGACGCTGAACTACCGCGAGCTATTCGGCAAAGTGGGATTGCAGTCTGTGGTTTTCAAGAGCGGAAAATTCAAAGACATGCTCAATGGCGCACGAGAATTGTCGCCCGAAGAAAGCGAATACGTCCAGGGTCTGGTCATGCAGAGCTACGACCGGTTCCTCGGTATCGTCGCATCCGCACGCAAGCTGGAGCCCGATGCATTAAAGGCCGGCCCGGCGGATGGTCGTATCCTCAGCGGTACGGATGCATTGCAGGAAAAACTGGTCGACCAACTCGGCTATGTCGAGGACGCCTACTCCAAGGCTCGCGAGCTAGCCGAAGCACCCGACGCGGCGGTCGTCCGATACGAGCGGACGTTTTCGTTTGGGAGGCTCTTCCGGTTATTCGGTGAAGCCAGCGTCGCCGCACCCAAAGTGGAGGTTGATCTCCTTCGCGGATCTCCGGATCTTCTGCCGGGTCGTCAGTATTTTCTCCCGCCGTTTTTTGCGCCGTGAGAGAGCGCGGTGGGTGTCCCGATCTGAATCGCCTGCGTGTTTGACATGGCGCTCGAGCTCTTTTGGGTCCCTCCTGCGTTGGCGGGTTTGTATGTCTGGTGGCGAATGCTTCAAGATATCCCGTCCGAGCAGACGAGCGCGGTTCCCACGGTCGACTATCGCTTGGGAGACGGCATCTTTGCATCGAGCCTTGCGGCCTACTTCATTCTAGGGATCTTTGCGCCGGATCCCGGAGCTCGCGCCATAACGACGGATCTGCTGCTCGGCGGAACGGTCATGTATTGCGTCTTGATTCTCTTCGTCTACGCGTTTCTCACCTTGCGTGGCAGAAACGTGTGGACGCTTTTTGGGCTTAACCAACTCGATATGCGCCGCACGTTTCTGCCGGCAGCGATGGGGATTATCAGCATTTACCCGACCATTCTGCTTCTGACTTGGGTTTCGCGTCTGGCGCTGGGGGAGACGGACGTTACCGACGAGACCATTGCATTCCTACTCAGCAAGCCGGGTGCCGGTGCGTTGGCATTGGCGGCATTTCTGGTGATCGTGGTGGCACCTGTCGCGGAAGAGTTCATTTTTAGAGGTTTACTCTATGGTGTTGCTAAAAAGTTTGGTGGCCGGATGCCGGCTCTGATTGCGACGTCGGCTTTGTTTGCGGCGATTCATCTGAACCCGGTTGCGATAGTGCCGTTGTTTGTGCTTTCGGTTGTGCTTACCCTCGCCTACGAGCGCACCGGATCATTGTGGACACCGATCGCGATGCACATGTTCTTCAACGGCGTTCAGTTTTTCATCATCCTGCTCTTCCCCCAATGGATTCAATAACTTTGGCATCGATAGGCGAGGACGCGCTCGTCCGCAAACTCACATCAAACCTTTCTCAAGGACCTGATGTCGTGTTGGGGCCTGGCCACGACTGCGCAGCCGTGGAGATCGGAAGCCGCAAATGGTTGCGCCTGCTCAAAACCGACTGCCTCATCGAAGGGGTTCACTTTTTTCCTGAAACCGAACCGACCCGAATCGGATGGAAGGCACTGGCACGCACAGTGAGTGACATCGCAGCCGCGGGCGGCGAGCCACTCCATGCGATGGTCACGCTTGCAGCATCACCGGACCAGAGTTTGGCGAAAATCGAAGGCATCTACGCCGGCATAAACCGTGCGGCCATCGAGTTCGGTATCTCGATTGTGGGTGGCGAGACCGCTCGGGCACCGCAGGGGGTATTTTTATCGATTTCCATCGACGGGCGTGTGCGACGGACGCGGCTTGCGTCGCGCTCAGGTGGCAAGCCAGGAGACGTGATCTTCGTGACTGGCAAACTCGGTGGCTCGATTCGCGGAAAACACCTCGACTTCTATCCGCGACTTGACGAAGCGGCTTGGTTGACCCGGAAGTTCCAGATTCGTGCCATGATGGATCTCAGTGATGGCCTCGGAGCCGACTTGCCACGTCTGGCCGATGCCAGCGGTGTCGGCTATGAGATCAACCGGTCTTCTCTACCGATCAACGAAGGATGTTCGCTCGATGAAGCGGTTTCGGACGGCGAGGACTATGAATTGGTCTTTGCTGTCGCAAGCGACGACGCTGAGCAACTCGAGGGCAGATGGAAGCGCCGATTTCCCTATGTGCTGCTGTCGCGGATCGGCCGGCTGTTGGAACCGTCAATGGGGCGGACACCGCTTGCGGCGGGGTTTTTGCATTTTTCGGATTGTAATTCGAGCGCGCGGAAGCCGTGATGGTGCCTGATTAGTATGATCCGCCTAAAATACCACCGCCCCGGCACTCCTCCAGGATCGCTTACATCCGAGCATTCCGAATGCCAAGGAAGCTCGTTGATCTCATTGTTTCAATACGATAAAGAGACGGTTTTCGAAGGCCAGTTCGATTCTTTTGAGGAGTTGATGGCACGCTACGACCCCACGAAAGTCAACTGGATCAATATCGAAGGATTGGGAGACCTGGAGCTGATTCGCAAAGTCGGAGAGCACTTTAAGCTGCATCCGCTGTCGTTGGAGGATGTGCTGAATACCACGCAGAGGCCGAAATTCGAACACTACGACGATCACTTCTTCATCGTCACCGAGATGCTCTACTTCGGCGCCGATGAGGAACTGCTGTTCGAGCAGGTTAGTCTGTTTCTCGGTGCAGGATTTGTGATCACATTCCAAGAGGAAAGTGGGCAGGATGTGTTCGATGCCGTGCGGCGTCGACTGAGAACGGGCCGTGGATTCTCACGCACGCGAAAAGCGGACTATCTCACTTACGCATTACTGGACGCGGTAGTGGATCAGTTTTTTCCTGTGCTTGAGGTATTGGGCGACGGAATCGAGGAACTTGAGGATGCCATGCTTGAACGACCCACAAAAAGCACGTTGCGCGAGCTGCATGAATGCAAGCGACTACTCCTACAAGTCCGCCGCGCTTCATGGCCTCAGCGCGAAGTGCTGAGTGCCATCATGCGGGATGACACCGGCATGGTCGCGCGGGAAACACAAATTTTCCTTCGCGACTGCTACGATCATATCACGCAGATTATCGACATTATCGAGAGCTACCGGGACCTCACGGCCGGGCTCATGGATCTCTACCTCTCAAGCGTCGGAGCTCGCACTAATGAAATCATGCGCGTTCTCACTGTGGTTTCGACGATCTTCATCCCCCTGACATTTCTCGCCGGCGTGTATGGTATGAACTTCGATACCGACAGCCCGTTCAATATGCCGGAGTTGAAGTTTCGCTTTGGTTATCTTGCCTTCTGGATTGCGGCGATTGGTATCGCATTTGGAATGTACCTGATGATGAGGCGTCGCAAATGGCTGTGAGATCGGTAGTGATCCTTACAGCGGGATTCGGAGAGGGACATAATGCTGCTGCACGAAATCTACTGCAAGCGCTGAACGCCCGGCATCCCGATGTATCAGCCATCGTGATCGACGTTTTTGATGTAGCCTATGGTCCGATCAATCGGATCGCCCAACGCAACTATCTCTGGCTGATAAACCACGCCCCCTCGCTCTGGAACAAGGTTTTTCAATGGCTTGATCGGACCCCGGTCGTGGCGAAGAAAATCGGTGTGTTCGGTCGGGCCGCGCGGCTGCTGTCTGAGATTATCGACGAAAGAAACCCGGATATTATTGTATCCACTTACCCCGGCTATAACCACCTCCTCGATCACGTCCATCGGTCCAAGCCGGCGCGGAGTTTTACCCAAGTGACGGTGGTGACCGATTCGATCACGATCAACTCGGTGTGGCTCACCGGTCACAGCGACTGGCTGCTGGTTTGTAACGAGGATACTCGGGCGGTGATCGCGCGCATGGGATTTCCTGCCGAGAAGATCATCGTCTCCGGATTTCCGGTTCCTACCGCGTTTGTCGAATTGTGCACCCCGAAAGCTCCTCCTCGTCCCGGCGAAAAGTGGAAGGTGTTATTCATGGTGAACTCGGGAAAGCGGATCGCGGTGGACGTATTGCGAGCGCTTTCGTCGATGCCCGATATCGAAGTCACACTCACCGTGGGACGAGATGAAGCGCTAATGCAACGTCTCAAGCTCGCGGCGAGCGAAGCAGGTGTCGATGCCCGCTTTTTTGGTTGGACCGATCAAATGCCGCGGCTTATCGCCGAAAGCCACGTGGTCATAAGCAAGGCGGGCGGTGCGACTGTGCAGGAGTGTTTTGCTGCAACGAGCCCGATGCTCATCAGCCAAGTGGTCCCTGGTCAAGAGGAGGGCAATGCCCGCCTCATCGCAGACCACGGAGCCGGAGTGATCGCCGAGTCCCCATCGGAAATCGTGCGCGCATTGCAAGCGGGATATGCCGATCACGGGGTGCTCTGGAAGCAATGGTATCAAGCGGCCGGGAGGTTGAGTCGCCCGCAAGCATCCGCTGAGATCGCCGATTGGATGACCACCCTGCCAATCCCCAAAAGAACATGAAGATTCACGCCGTCATTTTCGACATTGGAAATGTCCTTTTAAAGTTCGACTACTACATAGCCGCGCATCGGCTGATGAAAAAGAACAACTTGGCAGAACTTCCCGATCGCGAGGAGATCGTGTCTGCGAAGGCGCAGTTGGAGGGCGGTGAGATCGACCGCGCTAAGTTCTTGGATTTAGTTCGGCCGCATTTCAACGACTCGGGAACAAACGATGAATTCCTTAGAATTTGGGAAGATATCTTCGAGGAGAATATCCCGATGACCACGCTCGCAGGTCAACTTTCCACGCTGCTCCCGACGTTCTTGCTCTCAAATATCTCGTGCATCCATCACGACTACATTTTCGCGAACTATCCTGTTTTCAAAACATTCCAGGATGGCGTTTTTTCCTACCTAGCAGGATCGCTCAAACCCGAGGAGCGCATCTACCGAACGGCCATCCAGCAGTTCGGAATCGACCCGACATCGACCGTATTCGTTGACGATATGGCGGAGAATGTGGCGGCAGCGGCGGCCCTAGGTTTTCACGCAGTCCCTTACGATTACCGCGACCACGCAAAGGCCGAACGCGAGCTTCGGGCGCTCGGTGTAAAATGGTGATCCCGGTTACATCCGCTCGGGCGCGCGAATACCTAGCAAATCTAGGCCGGTGACCAAAGTTCGCAAAGCGCAGTCACAGAGCGCGAGCCGGGACACGCGCACGTCGCTCTCGGATTTCAGAACGGGGCAGGCTTCGTAAAAGGAATGAAACGTCGTGGCGAGTTCATAGAGGTAATTCACCAACAGGTTGGGACGGAAATCCTCTAGAACCACCGGCACGACCTCCCCGAACTGGAGCAGCTTTACCGCCAATGCGCGCTCCGCATTTTCAACGATAGTCACGCTTGCGGACCTTAAATCCACCGGAGATTCGAGGCGTCGAAAGATCGACCCGATCCGAACGCATGCGTTCTGCAAATACGGAGCCGTGTTGCCTTGAAACGAAAGCATCTTTTCCCAGGAGAAAACGTAGTCTGTCATTCGGTGTTGCGAGAGCTCCGAGTATTTGACTGCACCGATGCCGACCGCGCGCGCGATAGACAGAGCCTCTTCAGCGCCAAGCTCTGGGTTCTTCTCTGCGATCACTGCGCTTGCCCGCTCGACAGCCTCCGCGAGCACGTCGCCGAGTTGCACGTTTTCACCCGAGCGAGTTTTCATGATCTTCCGATCTTCCCCAAGAATGCTTCCAAACGCGATATGATGCGCGTCGAAAGTAAATCCCATCAGTCGCGCGGCCTCAAAGATTTGCCGGAAATGCAACGCCTGCGGAGCCCCGGTGACATACCAGATCGTGTCGGGCTTCCAGCGCTCGATCCGATACTCGATGGTGGCAAGGTCCGTAGTGGCATATAAAAACCCTCCGTCCCGCTTGCGAATCACGCAAGGGTTCTCGGCGAGGTCGGAGCCTTCAGGATAGAAAATACAAATGGCACCCTCGCTCTCCCGCGCAAGGCCGGATTCGACACATCGCGCCACCAACGGAGCCAACGCCGGATTGTAGAAACTTTCCCCTAGATGCTCGTCAAATCGAACATCGAGCACGGTGTAGATTTTTTGAAATTCAACCAGGGAGGTTTCGACGACGGTTTGCCAGATCGCCATGTTCGCTGCGTCGCCTGACTGTAACTTCACAAGTTCGTCACGAACTGCGTTTTTGATCGATTCATCCGTGGCCTCGAGCGCGTTGACATCGCGGTAAATCCGCAGCAATTCAGGAATCGCATCAGCGGCGAGGGCCTCAGCGTTTAGCAGGTGTTTCCAGCCGTAAATGATTTTGCCAAACTGAGTGCCCCAGTCTCCGATATGGTTGTCCGTGATTACGCGATGACCAAGAAATCGGGCGATCCGCGCCAAGCAGTCACCAAGAATCGTGCTGCGGATGTGACCCACGTGCATCGGTTTCGCGACATTCGGCGAGCTGAAATCAATTACAATCGTTTTCGGTTGCTCCGCCGGTTCGCAGCCCATCCGCTCATCGCGCACTAACGCCTCGACAGATTCTTCCAGAAATCGTGTTTCCAGCCTGAAGTTCAAGAATCCCGCTCCCGCGATCTCAGGGGTGGCCGAGATGCCAGCCACATCAATCGCCTCGGCAATCCGGGCCGCCAACGCCCGCGGATTTTGGCGTTCGCGCTTCGCAAGCGTCATTGCGGAGTTGCTTTGGTAGTCGCCGAATTGTGGGTCGGCTGTAGCCGATACCTCAGCCGCATCCGGAGCAACACCTAATTTGATCAGGGCATCGCGCAAGCGAGCCTCTAGCATCTGACGCACGGTCGGCATGATCGATCTCGCGGGCTAGCTTTTCTGCGACCGGTTGGCAAACACCCCGAGGAGCGCCGCTGCGTCGGGTGCGTTGGCGAGTTCCTCGCGCACCGTGCGGTCGTTCAGGAATTTTGCAATCGCGGCCAGTGTGCGCAAATGCGTCTGAAACTGATCTCTCGGAACGACAAACAAAACAATGAAGTGCACGGGCTCATTGTCCAACGAATCAAACTCAATGCCCTTTTTCGAGCGACCGAAACCAGCCACCACTTCTGGCACGCGATCAGAGGATGCATGGGGAATGGCAATGCCGAACCCAATGCCTGTGCTCATGGTTTCCTCCCGCTGCTTCAACGCAGCAAGTAACTCAGGCTTGTCGGAAGCCGCGATTTTCCCGGACTCCACCAGCATCGCGACGATTTCTTCAATTGCCTGCCACCGTTCCACGGCTTGCATATCCGGCAATATCTGCCCGACAGAGAGAAGGTTGGCCAAAATCATGTTGTGAAGAGAGCCCCGCTTTGTTGCGGGAGCGTGAAGTTAGCAATCATGCGAATGATGACAAGCGCGATATTCATTCCAGTAAACTCGATTCTGACACGAGATAAAACGGTTGCAATCCATTCGGAGCCTGATACAAGTCATATTTCGCCGCAACCGCCGCCCCGCTGATGGCCGGGTGGATTCACAAACGGTTTGGCGGCATCTCAATAACAACTCAACCCACATTAGTGCCACCATTTATGGCAGAAGCATCCCTACAGGAACTCCTCGCGAAATCGATCAAGAATTATCGCGAAGGCAGTATCGTCAAAGGCCACGTCCTCGAAATCCGCAATCGCGAGTTTTTGATCGATATCGGATACAAATCAGAGGGCGTCATACCCGCCAGCGAGTTTGAAGATCCCGAAGAAGTTGAAATCGGCGACGAAGTCGAAGTGCTCCTTGAGCGCCTCGAAAACGATGAGGGCATGGTTGTCCTCTCGAAAGAAAAAGCCGCCCAGCGCCAGAACTGGGAGAAAATCGTCAAAGTTTACCACGACGGTGGACTGATCAAAGGTAAGGTGAAGTCCGTCGTCAAAGGCGGTCTCATGGTCAACGTTGGAGTCGAAGCATTCCTCCCGGCGTCTCAGATCGACATCATCCCGCCGCGCGATCTCACCCAGTTCGTCGGAAACACATACGATTTCCGGATCGTTAAGATCAACGAGGATCGCAAGAATCTCGTTATCAGCCGCCGCGAAATCATCGAACAGGAGCGCGCTGAAAAACGCTCGTCATTCCTCTCGTCGGTGAACGTCGGTGACAAAGTGCAAGGTGTTGTCAAAAACATCACTGACTTCGGTGCATTCGTCGATCTCGACGGAATCGATGGCTTGTTGCACATCACAGACATGTCGTGGGCTCGCCTCAATCATCCGGGCGAACTCCTCAAGGTCGGCGAAACGATCGACGTCCTCATTCTCGATATCAACCGTGAGAAAGAGCGTGTATCACTTGGTCTCAAGCAGAACCAAGACAACCCATGGGACAAAATCGAAGAACGCTTCCCTGTCGGTCAGAAAGTTAGTGGCAAAGTCACTAATCTCATGCCATACGGCGCATTCGTGGAAATCGAGCAAGGGGTCGAAGGCCTCATCCACGTCTCAGAGCTTTCATGGATCAAACGCATTGCACGCCCATCGGATGTCCTCACCCTCGGTCAGGAAATCGAAGCCATCGTGCTTGGCGTCAATAAAGACGAGCAGAAGATCTCACTCGGTGTCCGCCAACTCGAAGCCAACCCATGGGATGAAATCGAGCAACGCTATATCATCGGTAAGCAAGTCAAGGGCAAGGTCCGCAACATGACTGCCTACGGCGCATTCGTCGAACTCGAAGAAGGCATCGACGGGATGGTTCACGTCTCCGACATCAGTTGGACACGCAAGATCAATCACCCGAGCGAACTCCTCAAAAAGGGCGACGAGATCGAAGCGGTGGTCATCGACATCGACAAAGCCAACCAACGCATAAGCCTCGGGCTCAAACAACTCGAGAACGATCCTTGGAAAGATATCGAGCAGAAGTTCAAGATCGGAGACCTCGTCAAAGGACAAGTGTCGAAACTCGCAAATTTCGGTGCCTTCATCCAACTCCAAGACGAGATCGACGGACTGGTGCACATTTCCCAAATCAACGAAGACCACGTCGAGAAAGTCAAAGACGTCCTCAAAGTCGGTCAGGAAGTGGAAGCACGCGTTATCAAGATCGACAAAGTCGAGCGCCGCATCGGCCTCTCGATCAAGGCAGCCAATTACTCCATGGAAGACCTCAAGAAGGAAAGCGAGGCCTTCGACGGTCTCCGTCCCGGCGAGGACATGGTCGGACTGGCTCAGGCATTCCAAGTGGCCCAGGACGAATACCGTCCCGGCGAACCGAAGAAGAAGTAACTCAATCCACTCGAACCGCGTAACAAAGACCAATTATGAGCAAACCGGAAATTACAGCCTACCTGAAAACCCACTGTGGTTGGAGCAAAGGGGTTCGTGCCGTCCTAGCGAAATACGAACTGAGTTATACGGAAAAAGACATCATCCAGAACCCGGCATTCCGCTGGGAAATGGAGCAAAAGAGCGGCCAACCGCTCTCACCCTGCGTCGAAGTCAACGGCGTCATGGTTGCTGACATCAGCGGCGAGGAACTCGAGCAATACCTGCTCGCTCAATCGCTCGTCGGCCCCAGCGCCAAAGCGACCAATGTCCCACTCAACGCGCCGTGCTCTGATGAAGAGCATGCCGCAATGATGGTAAACATGAAACTCTAGTTGCCTACTGAGGTTTACCTGAGTTTCAATTGACACTATAAAAAAGACCGCTCGGGAGAGATTCCTGAGCGGTCTTTCTATTTCCAATTCGATCAAACACACAGCCGATCCCGGCCAGTTGCGCGGTTCGCCACGTTACGTTCCTGTGACAATTGGCCTGTTTGCTGCTACGCTTTTCCGTCACTAAAGTAAAACATGCCGAAAATCAGACTCTCAGGAACCGTTCTAGGGACGGACGACCCCAACCGCGCCTCCCGCGCCCGACTTCTTTACCTTCTGTTCGCCAAAGGATGGGACATCTACAATTCCAATGGAGACCAGCGCATCACGCTCTCAAACATCGAAAAAAAGATCATTGAGTCGGACGCGTTCGTTTTCACCCCAGGTGCCACGCTCGAGGACATGTTCAAGGCCATCTCGATCTTCGTAGGCATCCAAACGCTGGACCGAAACCTCGCAGGCAAGCCAACCATCATTCTCAACGAAGACCAATCCTGGAACCCGTTCTTCGCCGTTCTGGAACATCTTGAGAAGATGGGCACCGTACTCCAGAATCATAAAGACTACCTCCTCGATGTGAGTGCTCCCGAGGAGGTGCTCGAAATGCTCGAAGTGGCCAAAACCAGGGGCATGCCCGATGTTGGACGCCACAAACAGGCGGAATCCAAGGTCACTCTGCTCGAAACTCCTCTCCCCGACGATTACGTTGGGAGTGCCTGTGTATTCTGCTCGGCCTCATTGGAGGACCCAAGTTACCTCGAAGACGGGGTCACACTCGGCCGTATCCTGTCAGAAAACAAAATCGGCTGCGTCTCGGGCGCCGGTCGCTCCGGCATCATGGGAGCCGTCGTGCGCGGATCCGTCGAAGCGGGCGGATGGGCTGGCGGGTCTAACGTCCCGCACATTATCGAGCTCGAGGGCCTCCCCGACGGGCTATCCAGCTTCTGGCTCCGCCCGGACATCTACACCCGAATGGAGGTAATGATCGAAAACTCCGACGCTTTCATCATCTTCCCCGGCGGTGCTGGCACCGTTCAGGAGTTGCTTGCACTAATGATCTTCAAACACCAAATGAACCCGCTCATGGATGGAAAGCCTGTGGTGATCTTCAACCGCGCCGGACGCGGGGGCACGCAATTCTGGGACCCACTCATCGATCTGCTCAGCGACATGTGCTACCTAGGTGACTTTGTGGTGGCCAAGGAACTACACGATATCTTACCCGCGATCCTTCCCGCAATGAAGCGCCGCGAATCCAGGGCGGCCGACTTGTTGAAATCCCGCATAGGCGAAGCCGCGTCCGTTGGATAGCGCCCGGTAGCGACGTTAAGGGAAGCTAAAGTCTCCAAATATCTTTGCTTCCCCTTTAATCGTGGTTCGCTTCGGCTTTCCCAATCAGCCTCAAGCGATCGCCGCGCCGTAGCGCGTGTGCCACTCTTTGAAGACGACCGGGGAGATCTCGGAGGGCTTGATCTCACTCCGCCCGCCCCAAAACACATTCGTATAGCTCACAGGCATACCGATAGATTCCAAGTAGCGGTCGATCGCGGCCTTGTGTTCCAGCGTTCGATCTTTATCGGTCCCATGGGCGACCGCCATGATGTTCACATGATTAAACTCGGGGCCTCCCTCGCGCCAGTAGCAATGGGTCAGGATTTCATGGCGACCAATCTGTGATCCCGCTTCGATCTCGCGGCCGGCTGGCACCGCCCAGTGAAACAATCCATTGAATCGGGTAACACGCACACCGCTCTGCGAGGGCTTGACATGTTCCAGAAACGTCGAGAACCGACCGATGACCTTACGCTCATTGAGCGACTCTGCGATTTGGTAAAACTCTTCCAGCGGAACCCCTGCTGCCTCGGCGCGCGCGGTCCACGTCGGCTCCATGATCTCATCGGGTGTAAACTCCCGCTTCAACTCGAGAAGCACAGACCACTCGAGATCGGTCAGCGAAACCTGGGCGACTTTCAGCATCCGCGCCGGGTCGTCGGATTTGTCGCCGGGCTCGATCAATTTGCGTCGGACATGACCCACGCCAAGCGCAAAGATGCCCTTCGCTGGCATCAGACGATAGGTTTCAGCTCCCGTCAGAGCCAACAGGGCATCACAATGCGCAGCGAGCGATTGGCCAGTGGGCACTTTAACAGTAGTCCAAAGGCGATAAGCCTCCCCTGGGATTTTTGCGTCGGTCGACCGGATGACCACGTGCCCAGAAAACGGATCTTCGCGGAACATAAAATCAAACGCAGCATCCAACTTGTCGCTTGGCACTTTCCAAGCCACCAACGCACCCTCCGCTAAATTCGTTGCAATCAGTGTTTGCCGCACCCGCCGGATGGTTCCCGCCTCCAGCATCGCTCGGATTCGCTCGGTCACTACCGCGAGAGGAACACCCGATTTGTTAGCAATTTGCTGAAATGGATCGCGCACAAACCCACTGATCTTATCTTCGGAAATCGCAAGAATCTGCGCGTTGATCGGGTCGTCGTGTTCGATAGGTATCATGAAGCAGCTACAAGGTCAGAGATTTGGATCGGAGACCCGAAGTTCGCACAGCGCGTCCAAAATGTCACCCTCGGGATGCGCGATTTAGCGCAAAAACCTAGCCGACCTTTGGAGCAAGGCGTTCAGATTTGAGCAGGCGCTTTGCAAGCCGGGCAATACGCGAGGCTGAAACCCGCACTCCGAGACGCCGTCGGAGGAACGACGAAATTCCGCACTCCCAGTGGAACGATGCCACCTCGGCTCGCACATCCGCCATAGTTTCACAGCTACCAATCGATTCAATGAACTGGTAGTCGAGTCGAAAGTGCTTCGGGTGAACGGCCGCGACACCGACCGCCATCGGAAAAATGTACCACCGGATCGATCTCCAGAACAACGATTTCTCAAATTGATCGGGTGCGACGGAAAAAATCTCGCAGTAACGCGACTTCACGTCACAGGGAGAATCAAAGCCAGAAAGCATCGTCATTGTTCCCGCATAGTTGCTTGTCAGGAGATAGGCAACGTGAAAATCGAACTACCCGCATCCGGGCGTTCAATACTAGGCGCTCGCTGAAAGTCCGAGCGACAGTGCGACCGCCACAGCGAACCCCAAGACTCCCAAGACGGCAATGCCGATGGCTGCAATCGATAACCCATTTCCCGTTTTCGCATTCTTTGGAAATGGGGATGCAGAGGTAAAATTCGCCGGTCGCGCACTAGCGGTTCCTAACGTCACATCCGCTGGTCCCGCCGCCGGAAGCGGCTGCTTGTCTTCGGCGGCAACTTCTTGCGCAATGAACACGGTCTCCACTTTTCCGAAGCGAACTGCATCCCCATGCCGCAGAGTGACCGTGGTCACCGGAAGATCATTCACAAATGTGCCGTTAGTGGAGTCGAGATCGGTCAGTTTGTATTCACCACCCTCATGTTTGAGTTGAGCATGGTGGCTCGAAACGGAAGCGTCTTCAATCGGGAGCGCATTGTCCGGAAGACGACCGATCGTAATGAGATCCTCGTGGACTTCATAAATGTGCTCGTGCTGGTCTGGGAGGGTGATTTTTAGCTTTGGCATTTTCAGGAAATAGTTCAGCGTGGTTGCTTCCGGTCAAAGGGGACGACTGCTACGATAGTTATCTACGCAAGTTGCGAATTGGTCAAAGAAATAGCTTGCGTCCCGCGGGCCGGGCGACGCTTCCGGATGGTATTGCACACTAAAGGCCGGGACTTCTTTGTGCGCAATGCCGGCGACCGTGCCGTCGTTCAGGTTCAGATGGGTGACTTCCACTTCGGCTGGTAGCGAATCCGGGTCGATCGCGTAGCCGTGGTTCTGGGAGGTGATGGTAATTTTGCCGGTGCGGAGGTCTTTGACTGGTTGGTTTGCACCACGATGCCCGAACTTCAGCTTGAATGTCCGCCCTCCTACCGCGTAACCCAAAATCTGATGCCCAAGGCAAATCCCAAAAAGCGGGAGTTTGCCGAGCAATTCCCGAGCAGTCGCGTGGGCGTAATCAAGGGTCGCTGGGTCGCCGGGGCCGTTGGACAAAAACACCCCGTCAGGATTCATCGCGAGCACTTCAGACGCAGGCGTTCTGGCTGGCACCACTCGCACGCCAAAGCCAGCTCCACGAAGAAGACGGAGGATGTTGCTCTTCGTTCCAAAATCATAGGCCACGATGTTCCGCTCGACGCGCGTTGGCGCCTCAAACGCATTGCCCATGGCATCCATCGCATGCACATCGTCCGCAGTACGTTGCACCCATCGCCGGCTTTGAAGCCCCTCCGGATCCCAGTCGTAGGCGGCCGGCGTGCTGACTTCACTCACAAAATCCACTCCTTCGTAGGCTGCAGAGCGCGCCTGCGCAATCGCCTCCTCTTCGCTGATTCCAGCGTTGGAGACACACGCCCGCAACGCCCCACGCGTGCGGAGGTGCCGTGTCAGTGCTCTCGTATCAATACCCTGGATACCGGGTATGCCATGGTGCTCCAACCAGCTCTCCAGCGTATACTCGGATCGCCAGTTGCTTGCGACCGGACTGAGCTCCTCAACCACAAATCCTCGTGCTTGGGCGGACTCGTTTTCTTGATCCAGTGCGTTGACGCCGTAGTTGCCGATCTGCGGTGCCGTCATCGCTACGATCTGACCGCGATACGAGGGATCAGTGATGATTTCTTGGTATCCGGTCATCGACGTGTTGAAACAAATCTCACCCGTCATCGTCGCGCGGGCTCCAAACCCGGATCCGCGAAAAATTCTTCCATCTTCAAGCGCAAGGATAGCTGTCACGCCGAAAACTATGCACGAGCCATCTCGAACACTCAATCACCGAAAACGAGCGAAACGCGGATTTTATGCGTTACGAATCAACGAGCGGTTTTTCCAGAAATATCCTGCACCAGAATAGACCGTCAATATCGTGGTCACCGCGACCATCACGCCGCCTACAACACTCCATGCCGTCGTAAACCATGCGTGGTTGGCCTGCCCCCAGTCACGGCCGAGTGAGAGTAGAATCAAAAAGTAGATGATTGTCGCGATTTGCCAGCCAGTTTTGTGTTTTCCAAGTCGCTCTGCGGGTAAAACAACACCCGCGCTCCCGGCGAGCAGTCGAAGACCCGTAATCAAGAACTCCCGAGAAATAATCACGATCACCACCCACGCAGGCAGCGCCCCAAACGAGATCAAACAGATGAACGCCGCAGCGGTCAGGATTTTATCCGCCAGTGGATCCATGAGTTTGCCGAAGTCCGTTATCAGTCCGTATTTCCGCGCAATCGCGCCGTCAAGGTAGTCGGTCACACTGGCTGCAATGAACAACACAAGCGCTGCCGTGAACGCAAACGGTATCGGAATCGTCAGGCACATGACGAAAACTCCCGTGATAAAGAGCCGTAGCACGGTGAGCTTGTTTGGCAGGTTCATGGGTGAAGGTAATCCACTAAACCAAACCTGTGATTGCACCGAATGGCAAGGCGAACCGCAATAAACATTGCGCTTTCAAATCACGATTGCCATCACTCGCCGATTGCCGCTAACCTCGATCTCTCAATTTAATACACGAACAGCAAAATTATGAGTCAAAGCGATATTGGATTAATCGGCCTCGCCGTCATGGGAGAAAACCTCGTTCTCAACATGGAAAGCAAGGGGTTTTCGGTCAGCGTTTACAACCGGACCACCGCGGTGACCGAAAAGTTTGCTGAAGGCCGCGCCAAAGGTAAGAACATCGTCGCCACCAAGTCGCTCGAAGAGTTTGTTTCATCGCTCGCCCGTCCACGCAAAGCCATGATCATGGTCAAGGCGGGAAACCCCGTGGATGCGGTGATCGACCAACTCATCCCGCTCCTGGAGTCGGGCGATATCATCATCGACGGCGGCAACAGCCTTTGGACCGATACCCAACGTCGCGAAAAATCGCTCAAGGAAAAGGGCCTGCATTACATGGGCTGCGGCGTGTCCGGTGGCGAAGAGGGAGCGCTTAAGGGTCCATCCATGATGCCAGGCGGATCCCAAGAATCTTGGGAAGCGGTCGGTCCGATTTTTCGCAAAATCGCTGCGATCGTGGATGGTGAGCCTTGCTGCCGCCACATGGGGCCCGATGGTGCCGGTCATTACGTCAAAATGATCCACAACGGAATCGAATATGGTGATATGCAGTTGATCTGCGAGGCCTACGCCATTCTCAAAGCGACCATCAACCCTACAGCAGAGGAATTTCACGCGATCTTCAAGGAGTGGAATCAGGGCGAGCTCAACAGCTACCTCATCGACATCACAGAAAAAATCTTCACCAAGGTGGATCCAGAGACCGGCAATCCGCTCGTCGACATGATTGTCGACCGCGCCGGTCAAAAGGGCACCGGCAAATGGACCGTGATGAACGCCGTCGAGCACGCCGTCGTGCTCTCCACCATCAACGCCGCCGTCGAAGCCCGCATCCTTTCCTCAATGAAAGAGCAACGCGTCGCGGCAAGCAAAATCCTCCCCGCACCGGAAGTCGCAGCATTCACCGGAGATCGTCAGGCGCTCATCGACGCCGTCCGTGACGCGCTCTACGCAAGCAAGATTGTCAGCTACGCTCAAGGCCTCGATTTGCTCGGCACAGCGGGCAAATATTACGGATGGAGCCTAAACTTCGGAGACATCGCGACGATCTGGCGCGGTGGATGCATCATCCGGGCGCACTTCCTCAACCGCATCAAGGAAGCCTACGAGCGCAATCCAAACCTCGAAAACCTCCTGCTCGATCCATTCTTCACCGACATCATTCGCAAAACCCAGTCGAACTGGCGTCTCGCCGTGGTCAGCGCGGTCCAGGCTGGTGTGGCCTCGCCGGCGTTCAGCGCGTCGCTCGCCTATTATGACAGCTTTCGCTCGGCGCGTCTGCCGGCCAACCTGCTGCAAGCACAGCGCGACTTTTTCGGAGCGCACACCTACGAGCGCACCGACAAACCGGTCGGTGAGTTCTTCCACACCGAGTGGCTCGCGTAAAAGATCGCCCCGAGCGGAACGCGACCGGATGGGGTGGGTGCCGCAGCAAATGAACGACGCACCGTCGCTGGGAAAGCTCACAATCGAACCTTGGCAAAGGCATGTGTTCCTTTGCTTGGGACCCGACTGTTGCGATCCTCAGCAAGGTGAGGCGATCTGGGCGCTGCTCAAAAAGCAAATCGCGAGCGCGGCCAAGCCGGTCTTGCGCACGAAGGTAAACTGCCTGCGCATCTGCCGCGGCGGTCCGTGGCTGGTCGTTTATCCGGACGGAGTTTGGTTTGGAAACGTCACCCCGGAACGCTGCCAGCGGATTGTCGCAGAGCACATCGTAGCCGGTCGAGTGATCGACGAATGGGCAGAGCTCAAACAACCTCTCTGCGGCGGCTGCACAACCTCCGCGAATTGACTCCGACCCGGCTCACTCACCCCACGCCGTCAATCCATCTGTAAATCAATCCTCTTCATCGACTCCCGCAAACTCGGCACCCTCATCGGCAACGTTAGACTCAACTTTTCCAATAACTGAAACCATATGCCCATCGACTACAAAGCCCTCTTCACAAGACTCACCAAGCGCTATGGAGGTGCAACGCCCGAATCATTGGAGAGCGTTCTTTGTCCGGTGCTAATACCTATTCGCACGCTCGACAAGACAGTCATAAGGATCGACGGTCAAAAACACTACCGGGCGAGCTTCTCGATCTCTCTGACCAAAGACTGCGAAGACCTGATCGCGCCGGGATGCACAGGCAAGTTTGTTCCAAAAGCCTATAAAGATGGTGGTGTCTGGCGCGAACTTGCCAAAGGCCGCATCCTCACCGTTGATGCAGCATCATTCGTTGCCGAGGGAGAAGTCTATTGCGGGACTGGTGGAAAAGAATCTGAAACACTCAAGGCGCTGTACGAGCTTTCAGATGATGATTATTGGGAATTGGACCAATACGGTGCGGCTGCCAAAGTCCTGAGCGGGTTGGTCGAGCACTCCCTGGCCCAAGTGCTCAAAGCAGAAGGGTATGTTGTGCGGCGTATGCCAGCAGATATGGCGCAACACATTGGCGGCTATGCATACTTCGACTTCGAAGTTTCGAAAGCAGGTGTAACAAAAAAGCTGGAGGCAAAGTCGCTGTGGGGCACCAACACCAAGTTCGCCCGCTTAATCCACAGCAAGGATTTGAAGAAGGGATACCCGACAAGTAGCTGCAAATTCGCCACCCAAGATTTCTTTGCGGTCAGCCTGTTCCTGCGAACAGGGAATATTCACGATTTCGCATTTGCTCGTTCGGTCCCCGTCGATGTCAGGCCGTATGGCCTGCCACGAGCTGGAAAGTTTCCGGAGCATGTGAATCAAAACCCGACCTGCACGATTGGCGACGGGAAGTGGTTTGGGACGTTGGATGAAGTTTGGGACCTGGATTAGCTATGGCTTGGCGCCACACAGAACCGACTTCAGTGATAGATTTATTGAACTCTCTACGGAGTCTATGGAGCTGTTCCTCAGCGGCAGCTATTTCTCGCGCCAACGTTTCAAGTTTTGGCAAATCTGCTTTTTGAACGGGTAGCAGGACACTCGGCAAGCACGACTCGTTGATTGCCGGATAAGCAATGCCAACGTTGTTACGCATGAGTTGGGTAAGCACGAATTCCGTCTTCATCAGGTAGGCCAACGTCAATGAGTCAATGCCGGTCGGACGCAGCACGGCAAGGCCCGTAGTGCATACAGAGCCATCCTGATGAGAGGCAACAACGCCGACCGCTCCACGTTCGGGGCGAACAGTAGAAACGAGGACATCACCTGCCTTCACCAGTTTGCGCGCCCGGCTAGGCGTAGCAGAAGCGTCAATGCTGTTTGAGTAGACAACGCAGGTCTGGGTGTCGATATCCGAAATCTCGATGTAATTGAATTGCTTTGCGCCCCATCTTCTCGGATCGGCACGCTCATCTATCAACTCTGCAATGTCCGAAACGCAGAGGTCGCCTTTAGCTTTGCGGCCAATTCTAAGCTCGATTTCTGCGGATAACGAGGCGTGATGTTGCGCGTCCCACCTCTCCAAAATGTCTGCATCTTCCAGCCATCGCACCGATTGCGATTGGCTTATGGGATCAATAATCTCATCGAGAATCCGAGGTAAATCACCTTCTCCTTGAACGATCTTCGTTCTTTGATTGGCTTTGGTCGCAACCGTAAACCCGATGTCCTGACAAATGGCAAAAGCCGTGCGATGGGTTTTCCCGTTCGTCCCGCGCTTCTTGCGAATGTGAAGAACCGAGGTCTTCGTTGTCGTTCCCGCAACACCGAATGTCACGCTCGGCAGGGAGATGACTGAGCAGAGGTCGATTTGATCGGCTATTCCTCGGCGCAAGTCTTCAAATACAGCTTTGTTCGTAAGAATGCTGTCCGGTACAACGGCAATAAGTTGCCCTCCTGGCGCCAACCAATCGAGATACCGCTCTACGAACAGAACTTCGGAGTCAATTTTCCCAGGAAGCCGACGGGACCATTGAGTGGCGATCTTGTATTTTACGAGGTCGTTGCCTTGGAACGAGGCCCCAAATGGAGGATTCGTGAGAATCAACTGCACCTTGCCTACAAGGCTGTCGGTAAGTTTGCCGTCGGGTCCGGTTCGCGCCAATGAATTTGAAAGGTGCAGTCGCGCCATCGGGAACCCAAACATCGCTAGATTCGTTAAGGCGAGCCGCACCATTCTTTCGCTCTTGTCGATGCCGACGATGACTTGCCCCAAGATGGTCTTGAGCCATGATTCACGCATTGAGCGGTCTTGCGTGGATTCATCCACTCTCCCCTTCAGTTGATGGACCACTTCCGCAAAGAATGAAGCCACCCCACACGAAGGATCCAAAATAAGCCCGAATTCAGAACAATGCTTTGGGTCGCAGAGTGTTTTCAATTGTTCCTGTGAAAACCCGCTGATTGCTAGTCCAACCATGAACTTCACGACTTCTGGCGGTGTCAGGTATTGTCCGAGTTCCTTCTCGTCGATAAATGAATCCGAAAGGAACTTTCCAAAAACTTCATTGAGAATATCGAAACCAGAGAAGTTAAATGATGACGTTTGCCGCTGGAGCGTTGCGAAGCACTCGATCAATTCCGCTGCTAATTCGTCCTCCTGCGGCTTTAGCCTCAGTTCGAAATCTCGGCGGTCTATAGTGTGCGCCAAAGATTCAGGTAGACTGGAATGAATCGTTTCATCAACAAACCGCTTTAGTTGGGTTGCTAAACCCTTGTCTTCGCCTCTGACTGTTTGACGCGAAATGCCGCCTTTTCCGCTACGCTGCCCCTGAATGTGAGCAAAAAGGAGCTTGGAAAGCTCATCCAAAGCTTGGCTCCGCGAAGACAACTGACCTCGCTTGTGCAAAACCTCACGGATTGACTTCAATGTCGCATCTACAGCCTCGGTGATCATAGGGTGATGCGGGGTCACTCGATAAAGTGGTGGATCCTCTCGGAGAACAGATGTTTCGACTCCTATTTCACCGTAGATCTTTCGCAGCTTGGCCTCAAACGCAGGTCGCGGCTTTGCATCACCATTTATCCATCGTTGGACCGAGGCAGGTGAGGCTTTTAGCTGAACAGCCAGCAGTTGCACGTCTCCAGCGTGCGCGTCTAAGACAGCTTTGATGACATATTCAACAGGTTCCATACGCTCATTGAGCAATTCATTTCCGTTTGTGGCAACATAAATCTACACGGCGTGTAAGAATATGTTGGCATTCACCGCGAAAATGTGGAGCCCGAGCATGACCTGACTTTCATAAAGCGGGCCCCAACGACCTCGACAACCAGCTTTTCGGGTAGTTCCAATGAACTTTCATCATGCACTATCCCGCATAAGGAAGCGCCCGGAAGGGTTACTTCCGGGCGCGGGCATTCAGGTGGTTGCTTTTTGCACTTACGCCGCAAGCGGAGCGGGTGGGGCGGCTTCGCCGAGATCGCGGATGATGCGGGTGGCTTGCCAGGTGTCTGCAAAGCGGGTGCCAGCGTCGGTTTTGCGAAAGCGGAGGACGAGGCGGTCCATTTTAGCGAGGAGATCGGCAACTTCGCGGAATTTCGGGCGGAGGGCTGTAGTAAGCGCTCTGCGGCCGGAAATGGCGGCGGCGGGGTTGGCGACGATAGCCTCGAAATCGGCGGTTTCTTTGGCGAGGAGGGCGGCATCGGCGGGGGTGAGGCCGTAGTCGGCTAGTCCGGCGGCATCCTCCGCAAGGGCGGCGGTGAGGGACTGGTGGAGAAGCTGGGTGCGGGCGATCAGGGCGACATCGCGCAGACCCTGCCAGCCGGAGCGGGAAAGGGATACTTTGTCGGCATCTGCCTCGCGGCCCTGATCCTCGAACCAATCGGCGAGGGCGGCGGAGATTTCGTGGGCGGCGGTTTCGAGTTCCTGTTCTTCGCGCTCTTTGTCGCTGGCGTAGCCGGTGATCGCGGCTTGCTGTGCGGCGAGCAGGCTGGTGAGGGCCGAGACCATCGGGGCGAGCGCTGCGGCGCGGGTGGTGAATACGACGGGCGACTGGTCTTTCCACACGGGTTGGTGCGTGGAGTCGTCAAGCAGGGCGACGACGGCGAGGTGCATGTTCTGGCGATTGGCGAATTCGTTGTTCATTGCGTCTTGATGGAATCGGCCTTGGATCCATTCCAAAGCAGTTGGTTGCTCACTACACAAACAACCGGGGAATGGCAAGAATCGTCCGGTGCGTTTAGATGGGTTGATGGGCGGTTTGGATACCTTAACCGGTGGTTTGGACACCCTAACTGGCGGTTCGGACTCCTTAACTGCTGATTTGGACGCCTTAACCGGTGTATTTGGCACCTTCAGTGGCAATCTAGCCGCCTTAACCGGCGATTTGGGCACCTTAACTGCCGGTTCGGAAGTCGTAACGGGCGATTTAGGCAGATTAGGACAAGCTACCCAAACCCGTCTGCTCTGAGCAGAACTTGACGGATGGGAGCAAAGAGCTGATGAAAAGGCGAGAAATCTAGGTATGGAAGATCTACCCGAAGCTCCAGTTGTGAAAAAGTTCGACCGGATGGAGGCGTTTGTGCGCGAGCTGGACGCCGGAATGAGCGCGCCTGCGGACCTGCATCCGTGTTATCGAGGCTACTTTGTTTGCTTCAATCGCGGGGACTACTACGAAGCACATGACGTGTTGGAGCACCTTTGGCTGCAGGATGCCGGTAATGATGAAGCATTCTTCCGGGGTTTGATTCAAATCGCAGGCGCCTTTGTTCATCTGAAGAAACAATTTTTCGCCCCGCTGCATCATGTGGATGGCAAACGTTTGCGTCCTGCATCCCGCCTGTTTCGCCTTGGCATGACGAATGTCACGCCCTACGGCCCGCGCCACTACCAGCTTGAGATTGACGACGTGCTCCATCTCTGCTCGGGCTACCTGACCGAGTTAGAGGATCGTAATTTTGAAATCAATCCTTGGGACCCGTCTCAGCTCCCGGTCTTAAAACTCAACGACTAGGTCGGGAAATTACTTCGCCCGCGCTGCCGGGTTGAGCACCAAAACTTGCGTGCCGGACCGCTCAACCACAACCGCCTGATGCATAGCAGGCATTTTTTCGATATGCGACGATTCGGTGATCAATGCCACCGGACGAGCACCATTCCATGCGGATTCAAACTCGTCCGGTGATAAAAACCGATTGCGTCCGATGCCAAACTGGCGCGCTGCAAACTCCAGATCGGGGTCCTGGCCAAGTAAAAAAATCGGCCGCTCCGAGTAAAACATCAGGCTGCTTCCCGTATCGATACCGCCGTCAAACACCAGCATCGTGTCTGGCGGTAGACCGTCTCGCAACGTGGCTTGCATCGAAGCCAGTGAAAAATACGGAGTAAGGTGCGCGTAACCGAAAACCCCCGAGACCGAAAAGATCAGGCTGGTCACAACCAATACTAACCAGGTTGATCGAGCCGATTTCTGCCGACGATAGCTCAAAATGCCCCAAATCAAACACACCGTCGACACCCCAAACGCAATCAACCCTATCCACGAAAGGGAGCGCCAAACTTCTGCATCCAGCCCGGCCAGCGTTGCCCATGCCGTGGATCGGTCCGCAACCGATTTGACGCCTGCCTCCCCGAAAGTGTTTTGCGAAAGCATCGTCAGTGATCCCACCAGTCCGATCCCACAAATCGCCATGAGAGCGATGAGCGACCGTCTCGGCCAACCCAACTTAAACCCGATGGCAATCGCACCAGCGACTGCACTCCACATGCTCATCGCGTAATAATCCTGTCGCTGCCCAGCCACGATCACGGAAAGCAAGATCACCCCGCCCCAAGCAACAAAAAGTCTTGCCGATTCGGATTTCATCGAAGCCAACGCACACTCTTTCAATGCCTGAAATCTCCAGCTGATTGCTGCGATGGCAGCCACCGACCATGGAAAGAACCACCCGACATGAAGCAGAATGAACTGCCAGCGCGGGACGACGGTGTAGTTGGTTGCGGGAGCATCACTCCCGACCACATGACCAAGATGCTCAGTGAAATGCAGGTTGTATAAAAAACCCGGAAACCTCGCCTCAACTGCCAAGTGCCATGGTAGACAAATCGCAAGAAAGAGTGCGATACCCGCCCACGAAAGCAGATATCGCAGGCCTTTGCGCCACTCGGGAATTAAAATCCCTGCCACGACCAAAATCAAAATCGGATAGATAACCCCATGCCAGCCTTTCGTAAAGCAGGCCAGCCCGGCGCATACCCAGAAGCCAATCGCCCACCTGGTCGGATATGGTACGGGAGGACGGCAGAACATGACACCGCACCATATTGCTCCAGCAATGTAAGCGCTGAACCACGGCTCAGGCATGATAATGCGCCCCAACGTTGCGGTACCCAATGAGGTCAGTAAAACCAACCCAGCGAGGAATCCCGTGGCGGTCGAGCACGTCAGCGTGCGAACGATTGCAGCGGTAGCGAACACCCAGAGCACAACCGCAAGTGCGCCCGGCAGCCGCGCGGCGAACTCATTGATTCCGATTACACGAAACGATGAAGCCATCATCCAATAGAGCAGCGGAGGCTTGACTAGGCGTGGGACCCCGTTGTTTTCAGGAATCACCCAATCGCCGCCCAAGGCCATTGTTTTCGCCGCACCCGAGTATTGGCCATCGGTTTCATTGTAAAGTGCGCCGACGCCCGCCAACCCGAGTTGTAGTGAGACGGCAATGGCAGCGAGTGCCAGCCACCACAGCCAATTGCGGCTGCGCTTCGGTTCAGTTATCACAATGACCCGTCGGAAAATGTCACTGGAAAGCCGGTCGGCAAGCGCACCGGGCGGCCTTCAGGCATCTTGACCAAGGCCAAGGACTGTCGGCACGTCGCGAGAAGCGCGCCATCAGACGGCCGGACCACCTCGAATGCACACCAAAAACGGATGCGCGAAAACTCGTCGATCCGGCCATGGACCTCGATCATGTCGCCCAGCACCGCAGGCTTTTTGTAATCAATCTCCGTGCGCGTGACCACGGCGTGAATTCCGGTGCGACGCACCGCGTCAAAGTCCATCCCCATTCTGATTGCTAGCTGTGTCCGGGCTAGCTCAATAAAGCGCAGATACACCGTGTTGTGAACCACACCCCCAGCGTCTGTGTCGTAATACATGACCTGAATCTCGGTTGTGATTGCTGGATTTTTCGTCTCAACCATCTTGGGATTATGAATTAGAGCTGGTCTGCGCACAATCGGGATTCGATGGAATTCTGATTCCGACCGCAAGTTGACGCTTCGCCTCGTAGAGTGCAATCCCAACGGAGGTGGCCAGATTCAGGCTTCGCGCGCTGGGTTGCATCGGAATGTTCAGGCATCGCTCGGCGTGAGTTTGCAGCAATGACTCAGGCAACCCCTTGGTTTCCCTACCAAAAACCAGATAATCGCCATCGGCAAATTGGGTATCCCAGTACGGTCTCTGTGTTTTCGTAGTGAAGTAGAACCAACGAGCTTCGGAGACCGCGTGCTGCTGGAGCGACTCGAGCGACGGCCAGCGGTGCACATCGACCTCGTGCCAGTAGTCCATCCCCGCGCGCCGCAGCGAACGGTCATCGATTTCGAACCCAAGCGGCTCGACCAAGTGCAATCTCGCACCCGCGGCTAGAGAGAGGCGTGCGATGTTTCCCGTATTGGGTGGGATCTCCGGTTCGACGAGGACGATATGGAACATGATGCAATAAGCGGTGAGCGCTTGGCGGTATAACGAAAAACGCGCCATCCAGGGATGGCGCGTCTTGGTAAAAGTTCAAAAGTTACCGGGATTTCTCCCCGGGAATCTGTCGGACTAGTAGCGCTTGTTACCGCGATCGCGATCGTTACGATCACGACCACCACCGCCGCCGCCACCGGAGTAGCGACGCTCGCCACCACCACCACCGCCGCCGCCTGGAGGACGGTCTTCGCGAGGTTTGGCTTCGCTCACGCGAAGGGGACGGCCGTCAAGCATTTTGCCGTTGACTGTGGCAATTGCGTTTTGTGCAGATTCGTCGGTATCCATCGTGACGAATCCAAATCCGCGTGAACGGTCGGTGTCACGATCTTTGACGATCTGTGCGGATGAGACCTGGCCGCAGGATTGGAAAATTTCTTCCAATTCTGCTTCTGTGGTCTGGTAGGAGAGGTTAGCGACGTAGAGCCTGTTGCCCATAATGATGTTTCTTTCTGTAGTTCTAAGGTTCGTTTTCCCGATCTCTCGAGATTCGCATCACTATTGATCAACTCAACGCTGGCGCTCTATCAAGGTCCGGACAATGTCGTGTGTGATGGATTTCCCACATGATGGCAAGCCTTACTTTCAGTTACTTTTCAATTGTCTATTCGGACCGCACGTGCCCGGTTTTCGAAAGCAGGATAGAAACCCATCGGGTAGATTCGAAATTCGACATCACAATCACGATGATCACAGTGATCGGCACGCAGAGGAACATGCCTACGATCCCCCAGATATATCCCCAGAGGATCAAGGAACCGAACACAACCAACGGGCTGATATTTAATGTCTCACCCATCAGGTTTGGTTCGATGATACTCCCGAGAAGCTGCTGAATTGCAGTGATCCCAAGGCCAACGATCAAAAATGGCGCAAGGCTCGTGAACTGAACCGCTGCCAATATCGTTGGAAAAATCGTGGCAGCAATGGACCCAAAGGTGGGGATGAAGTTTAGAATGAAAACGAGCACGGCCCAGAATTCTGCGAAATCCAATCCTACAAATCGCATCACCGCGTAGGAGAGGATCGCCGTGAGCAAACTGATGACAGTTTTTACGCCAAGGTATTTGTGGATGTCCGCATCGATGCGCTTTAGCACGCTCATCACGGTGCCGCGACGCGTATCATCGGGGATCAGAGCCGTAACCTTTGCGTCGAGAAAGCGTAGCTCGATCAGAATAAACAGGCTGTAAAGGAGCACCAAAGACACCCGCCCGAGCACTCCGGCCAACGTGCTCGCAACGGTGGTGAACGCGGATTGCAAATCGATGCTTCGGATAATCTGCGTCGCCTCCATCGGCTCTTCCAAACCCAAACTGGCAAACAGGTCGCGTTGGAGCTGGATCAGCCTTACTTGGTAACCCGGCGCGGCCTCCGCTACGAGCAGCGCATTTTCAGCCACTAGCTTGAAAAGCGCGTAGCCGACACCAAAGATGAACGCGAAGGATAGAATCATCGTCACAGCCGATGGCAGGCTGTAGCCGTTGATTTTGATTCGTTGTGCCATTCGGCTCAGCACCGTGATCAGGTACACCGCGACTAGCGCGATGATCAGCGGGATGAATAGGTCTTTGCCCTCGCGTAGGACAACCAATGAGGTCACCACCACGGCGGTCCAAAGAACACCATTTAGCAACTTGCGGTCGAGGAGCTCGCGACGGCGGCCGAGCGAAGAGGGTGGGGGAATCAAGTCAGACATTTACGTGAGGCTGATGAGTTACCATAGCTTCCAGCTATTGTCGAAGCACCATTGGCCGGGGAGCTGATATACTACCCGCGAGGATGGCGAGCCCAACGGCTCGAGAATGCAGGGTTTTATCGGGCCTCCCAAGGACTTTTAATTCTGACCATAGCCTCATCGTCTCCGGCAAATGTCCTACGCATGCGTCTTGATCGCTAGGATGTCTTTGGTAGCGTGCGCAAATGTTGCGTCGTCATTTCGGGAAACTTCTTGTCGCGTTGGCCGTCGTATCGCTCGCACTGGGGATCTCTGGCTTCCTGACTATGGACCCTGCAGCGACAGTCTCGACGGCAGTCTACCGCTCGGTGCAGTTGTTTTACTGGAACTACTTTCCGTGGAACACGACCGCCGAAGCACATCTTCCGTGGACTATGGAAATCGCCCGTTGGCTTGCCCCGCTGGCAACTTTAGGTGCGATTTTCCGAGTGGCCGTGGCGCTGTTCCATCGGCATTGGGATTCCCTCCGAGCAAGTCGTCAAAGAGGCCACGCCCTGATCTGCGGCGCAGGAGAGAGAGGCTTGACCCTCGCCCGTGATCTCATGAAGCGCGGATTAACCGTGGTCATCGTTGAGAGAGATTCCCAGCGGGCGGACGATCTTGCGGCAGATGGATTTCTAACGGTATGCGGTGAGGCGAGCCGGGATGATGTCCTTCTCCAATGCGCCGCATGCGAGGCCCGCGTCGTGATAGCTACCAGCGATTCTGATCATGACAATCTGGCCATCGCCATGGCTGCCGCCAGCGCCGGGGCGGTCTCGATCGTTGCACACAGCGGCAACTCCGCCCTTAGCGATCTGTACCAACGACACAGTGCGTTGACTTCGCCGCAGTCGAACTCCGCGGAAGTTAGGATCTTTAATACTTTTCGCAATCTAGCCCGTCAGACGCTGGCTGCATTTCCACCCGAACCGTCGAACGGGGCAGTTTATGTAATACTCCCGGAGCTAGAGGACTGCGCACTAGCGCTCGCTGTGGAATACGCTCTCATGGGACACTTTCCCGGTGACAAGCGCGTGCACCTGATTCTGGCCGGCCCTCAATCAGCGACTGATCGCGAACTACTCGTAGCTCGATTTCCGGGGATCGTGCACTGCATGGATCTCTCTTGGCTATCTGTTTGCTCGAGTGAAATGTTTTCGTCGCAGGTCGCGGATTTTGTCAGGCGGACACCTGGCGATTTTACGATTTTTCCATCCTTGACGGATACCAATCTCGCTTTCGGGCGCGCCTTAGAAATTCTGGATCGAGTCCGCGGACGCAGTGGGCTTCGCATCCTGCTTCCCGCAATCGCCGAATCCCCAATCCCCGAGTTGGTGATGCGTAATCCTCTGCTGCGCCCGGCACTCGGCGTTCTACCCACTCAAGGCGAAGCTTGCGGGTATGAGGCAGTAATAGCCGAATCGCTGGACCGCACGGCTCGCAGCATTCACGAACATTGGCTTGCTGAAACCCAGCGCCAGATTGTCGAGGCTCGGGCGTCCGGAAACGAAGCACTCGCTCAAGCACACGAGACCAAGACGACATTTCGACCATGGGCCCAACTCAACGAAGAGCAAAAGGGGGCCAGCCGATCTCAGGCCGATCACATTCCATTTAAGCTCCGTGCAGCTGAACTGGATCCAGCGCGAGCAAGCCGCCGGCAATGGGCCGCCCTCCCAACCGAGCAAACCGAAGTGTTAGCACGTGTCGAACATGCCCGCTGGGCGGCTTATTGCCGGATGACCGGTTGGGTCTACGGAGAGGAACGCGATGACCGCGCCAAACAGCATCCTAATCTCGTCGATTACGATTCACTCGATGAACCGACTCGCGACTATGACCGAGTTGCCGTTCTCAATCTAGCGCACTACCTTCCTGTGCAGAGCGCATAAGGCGACTCCATCCATTCCGAGAACAGTCTGAGCGAAGAACGGTGCCGTATCTCCAGGCAATCAGGGCCAATTTCATCGGCCATCAGTTGTTTCGTTTTGCACAACACAGGGCACAATGAAATAGTCGGCACCGGAATGGAAATACGAAAACTCAGAGACCAAGCACCCTTCACCACGAAGGATGGATCAACAATTCGCAGCATCCTAGATCGAAGCAATGCTCCCGTCGAGCTGCAGAGCCTTGCTGAGGCCACCATGACCGTAGGCCAAGCCACGGAACGGCATTACCACCGGATATGTGAAGAGTTTTACTTCATCCTTGAGGGCCGCGCATCGATCGAACTGAACAACGAAATTCGAGATGTGGAGGCGGGAGATGCAATACTCATCCCGCGCACGGCTTGGCATAGCATACAAGCCAAGGAGCCGTTGCGTTTTCTCTGCTGTTGTGCGCCCCCCTATGACCACGCGGATACCTATTTCGAGTAGCCCGCCGATCTTTTCATCGCAACAGCACAGCGGGAGGCTAACGAAGCAATAATAAATGACTGACCCTTACGCTTACGGCTTTTAGAAGGTTTTTCGGAGGTGGCTGGGGAGGAGGCCTAGTTGCTCGCGGTATTTTGCAACCGTTCGGCGGGCGATGGGGATGCCGCGCTCGATTAGAATTTGCAGGATCGCTTGGTCGCTGAGCGGTTTGCGGCGGTCCTCTTTTTCGATGAGTTCGCTGATTGCCCGGCGCACACTCTCATTGCTCATGTCCCCCCCGTCAGACGTCTGATAACCCGGGGTGAAAAAGTACTTCATCTCGAAAAGCCCCTGCGGTGTGAGCATATACTTTCCGTTGGTCGCGCGACTTACCGTAGTTTCATGGACACCGACAGCCTGAGCTACTTGGTGCATGGTCATTGGATGCAACCCGGCAGGTCCTCTTCGGAGAAAGTCTTCCTGCCTTGCAATGATCTCCGTTGCGATACTTAGGATCGTTTGCTGCCGCTGTTGGATACACTTGATAAAAAACCGGCCGCCTTTGATTTTCTCTCGGATATAGTCCCGCACTTCGCCCCGGTTGCTGGATTCGGACAGAAGGTCTTTGTAGTAATTGCTTACGCGCAGAGCCGGGATGTTCTCGTTCACCAAACTCGCCGTGAACCCATCACGGCTCTCTTCGACAATGACATCCGCCGTCACGACGTGCTCCGTGGAGTCAGAAAACTGCCGCGCTGGCCGAGGCTCCAAGGTGGATATAAAATCCGCCGCCTGTTGCACATCTCCGGCGCTTACGCTTAACCGCCTCGCGATGTCCGGGAATCGGCGGCGGAGCAACAGTTCGTAATGGTTAGTTAGGATCCGCGATTCCAAGCTCCGCCCCTTGCCGATGCGTTCCAGCTGGATGAGAAGGCACTCACGCACGGATCGGGCGGCTACTCCTACGGGATCCAAGCTTTGAACTTCTCGGAGAACCCGCTCGACTGTTTCTTCGCGCTGATTCGAAAGGCCGCACAACACCGGTATGTCGACCTCCAAAAGACCGGCCTCGTTCAAGTTGCCGAGGATAACGTCTGCCACTTCGCGCTCGTCCTCGTTTAACTCGACGAGCGTCAGTTGATCGAGCAGGTGCTGTTGCAAGGTCATGGAGTTGCTCAGCGAGTTGAACAAAAACTCGCGGCGCTCTTCCGCCTCGGCAGACCGACCATCGTATGCTCCCGTCTGGGCCATGTATTCCCGCCACTCGTCATCTAGCCGCGCGACTTCGTCCAGATCGGCATCGAACTCAGGGTCATCCTCATTTTCACCGGAGTCATTGTCCTCCCGTTCGGGTAATTCCTCTTCTAAGACCGGGTTGGTTTCGAGTTCCTGCGCGACGAGGGCCCGGAGTTCAAGCGTCGGAGCCTGCAGCAGTTGTAAACTCTGCTGCATCTGAGGCGACAGCGTCTGCTGTTGGGATAATCCCAATCCTTGCTCCATACCGGCCATATTGGGAGCAGCGTAGGCACAATTCCTGCTTCCGCAAGCAGTTTTCACGCCAATCAGATCGCACCGGCTGACGATTGCTTTTGCGATTCGTCCGCAACCCATGCTAGATTCCGCACGTGGAAGTCACCGAAAAACCGAATTCACGCCGCCGAGTGCGAGTTAAGCTCCAAGGGCAGGTGGAAGGTATGATGGTGGCTTTCGCGCGAGCGAATCAGGTCTGGAGACACACGTTTCGTCGGTTGCTGCGCAAGCCGCGTACGGTCACGGAAAGCCCAAACCTGCTTCCCACGTTGATCCAGGTGCTGGCAGCATTCGCGCGCGCAGACGGGGAGGTGCTGGAAGAGGAAATCGACTCCAGCCTCGGCTCATTGCGGTATGACTATCCGGATGCCGTGTATTCGGAACTGCGGAAACTCTTCCGGGACGCGCTGCACCAGCAACAGGACCTGAACGCCATCGCGCAAAAGCTGTCTGGTCAACTGAGCGATGACCGGAAGATTTTGCTCGGTGTGCAGCTTTACGATTTGATCGCCAAAGCCGGGCTCAAGCAGGAACAGGTGATTGCGTATTATTCGTTCATGTCGCAGCTCGGCATGGCGGAGCAGGCGATCGATATCGTGTACCAGCTGAACTCGAACGAACTGGGCGAGGCGAGTAGTATTCCGCAAGGAAACTCGCCGCTGGAGTGCGTGACGTTTGGAGCAAACGATAAGGCCGACGTGGTTCTAAAAGGGTTGCCCGACGCAGCGCGGTTGTATGCGTATCGATTCAACGATTTGATCATATTGAAAAATATGACGGATCGCGGATTGATCGTGCAGGGTCGACTTCTCAAGCATGGAGAGCTTTGCCGGCTCTATCCGGGGCAGCGCATCCTGATCGACGAGCAGGTGCTGTCGCATGATGAATTCGTCTTTTATTTCAACGCAAAGAAGAACGTCTCGCTGCCGCAGTTATTCGTCACAATCACCGATGATGACGAGGTGCGATTGGAAAAAAACCGGACCCGCGAAAGCTGCTTGGAGGTCACATTCGGCCTGAATGTGCGTGTGAAGGCGTTGCGCGATGTCGATGCAGTACTGCAGGAAACCCGGCTGAATGCGGGCGTCACGGTCGAGGCCGCGCTCGACGACAAGATTGTTTTCCACAACGACAGCGAACTGGCGCTGGATGATCTCAGGCGCCGCGCTCGGTCCTACGGGGGCAGGTTTCAGCTCAAAGCCTCGAAGTCCGAGTACCTCGTCTCAAATAATCCGGGGTTACTCAACGAGGATGATATCCTCCTCTCTCCGGGCACTGGCGGCGAGTTGTTGATGAAGATTTTCTGCGATTACGATCGCAAAATCGGTCGAGTCGAAGTGATCCAGTCGGACCGACCTATTCTCGTGCGCGGCGTGCCGGTGCGGAATTACGCGGATTTGGCAGACGGCGACACGATTCGTGTGGATGCGGGGCAGGTGCTGCGGTGCAATTTTTCCGAACGACTCATCGAGGAGGAACGCAATCTGATCCGGACGATGGATGTGCGCGACCTTGTCTGCCGGTTTCGAAACGGGGATGTCGCGTTGGATGGCATCTCATTTTCCGTGAACCGGGGAGAAATGGTCTGTGTGATGGGTGCCAGTGGATGCGGAAAGAGCACGATGCTCAAGGCATTGGCTGGTCAGTTTCCGCCCGTGCAGGGCGAGGTCCTCCTCAATGGTCGTTCCTTGTATGCGAACTACGATGCGCTGCGGCGCTACGTTACGTATGTGCCGCAATACGATGCTTTTGATGAGCACTTAACGATCGAAGAAAATCTCGAGTTCGCCACGGCCATTCGGTCCCCGCACCTGTCCCGACGCGAGCGGTTGCGCCGGATGGATGGTAAGCTCGCCGAGCTCGGCCTGAACGAACGTCGCTCAAACGTGGTTGGAAGCCCGCACACTAAGACCCTGAGCGGCGGAGAGCGGAAACGGCTGAACATTGGTTTGGACATGATCGGTTCCGCCGACATCTACCTATTTGACGAGCCAACGTCCGGGCTTTCGTCGAAGGATGCGGAACACGTCATCGAGATCATCCGCGGCATGTCGCACAATAAAATCATGCTCGTCACCATCCACCAGCCGACATCACGCGTCTTCAAGATGTTCGACAAGGTCGCGTTGCTCGACAAAGGCGGGAAGTTGGTCTTTTTCGGAACACCGCACGACACATTGCAATACTTTGCGGATGCCGAGCACGTGCAGCATTACGGATCGACCACCCGGCAGACGGATGTCGGCGAGACGGCGCGTCCCGAGTTTATTTTCGACGTCCTCGAAACTCCACTGCGTGACTTGAGCGGTGATATCATCTTTGAGGAAAACAACCGCGGGCAGTTGATTCCAGCTCGGAGGTACTCACCGGACTACTGGCGCGATAAATTCGAAGCTTATCGGCTAGTGGATGACGTCCGAGCCAACCCGGGGCGGGAGGCAGTAGTCGCCCCCCCTGCTACAAACCCGACTGCATCTGGAGCAAACACATCGCTGCGGCGACGTGAGCCTCTTCGACTTCGGGAGGAATGGGGCCAGTTCGTTGTGCTGCTGAAGCGAGCATTTTTTAGTAAATGCCGAAACCGCGCAAACCTGCTAACTACCATGGTAGAGGCGCCGGTGTTGGCATTACTCATTGGCATGGTGCTGCGGTATTCCGAAAGTGGCACTTACGATTTTGCATCGGCATACCACATCCCGACCTACATGTTTCTTGCGCTTGTGGTGGCGATGTTTTTGGGGCTGACCAATAGCGTGGACGACATTATTCGTGATCGTCCCGTGCTGATGCGGGAACGTAATCTGAACGTGCGGATCAGCTACTACGTCGTGGCCAAAGCGCTCACGCTCACGTTATTCGCCATCGTTCAGTGTGCCATGTTTTCATTGATCGGGAATAGCCTGCTGGCAGTGAGAGGCATGTTTTGGGTGCTGTTCTTTGCAATGATCCTCACCGCTGTCGGGGGAATCGCAATCGGCCTGATTATTTCTGCGTTGGTGCCAGAGGGCAAAACGGCGGTGAATATCATACCTGCCGTACTGATTCCGCAGATTATCCTTGGCGGCGCCTTGATCAAATACGAGGAGATGAACAAGGACCTCGATTTTGTTTATACGATTCAACAGTGGTTTAACAAACATCCCGACAGCGCCACGATCCCGCGCAGCGACTTACAGGTGCCGCTGATCTGCGAGTTCATGCCCATGCGATGGTCGTATGAGGCGTTGATTTACGGTCAGGCGAAATTGAATCCACTCACCCGGCGCCAGGAACGCATCCAAAATGAAATCATCGCGCTTGCGGCGAATAAAACTCCGACAGCCAAGCAGGACGAACGGCTTGACGATTTGAAAGAGCTGCTGGCCTTGGTTTCCGGCTTGCAGGGTCGCAGTGCCGCCGATGTTGATGCACGCCTGCGCAAGATCGATGCGGTTATTGAGGGCGGCCCGTTTGATCCGACCCAGCTTCTAGGTAGCGAAAACGTGGTTTCCGTTGAGCAGATCTACGTGAACCAAAAAGTCACCGATCTCGTTTCTAAGGCCGAAATGGAGCAAACCGATTACCGCCTCGGAGATGGCTCCAAGCGCCACCTCAATGTCTTTTTCGGACCGGTAAAAGAGTATTTTGGGATCCGGGCGAGTGTGCTGACATTCAACGTCGGCGTGATGATCCTCTCCGCTCTATCGGGGTTTATCGCGCTTTACTTTATTCTGCATCATCAGATTCGGATGCGCGGTCCGTAGGCTGAACCAAAACAACCCCGATTAGATTCCATGCAACTCGCACTAGAAGATTTTGCCTCTGACATTTTATCGAAGGCATCGAGAGGACTCCAACTCCCGGCAGCCCTGATAGCGAACCGCTGCGGCGTCACCGAGGCCGATGTGGTGGCCGCGATCGCTGCGCCTGAGAGCTCCCCGCATGTTGGGGTCATCGCAGCCGCACTGGGCATCGACCCCGTCCGGCTCGATGCCATCACGCAGGGCCACTACATGCCGGCTCCGGTTGCCGTCAACGGGCTGGCGCATTTTAACTCGCCGTTTCAGGACATGACGGTGAACTCGTTTTTAGTTTGGGACACATCATCTCGCGTGGCGGCTGCATTCGACACGGGCAGCGACTGTGACGACCTCGTGCAATTCGCTGCGACACATGGCCTGAAGATCCAGAACATTTTCCTCACCCACGCACACGGCGACCATGTGTTTGATCTTGATCGCCTGATGGAAAAATCGGGCGCTCCGGCTCACGCGCCGGTCGGTGAGCCGGTGGATGGCGCAGTCCCGTTCGATCCTGGCACGCGCTTCAGCATCGGCGCACTTGCCGTCGAGACTCGGCTCACGTTCGGCCACTGCGTCGGTGGGGTGACTTACGTGATCCGAGGACTCGCCAAGCCGCTTGCCATCTGCGGTGATGCAATTTTTGCAGGGTCCATGGGCGGCGGAAAAATTTCCTATTCCGACGCACTCCGCACGAATCGCGAAGAGATCTTCTCGCTATCCGATGACACGATCCTCTGCCCCGGGCATGGCCCGCTAACCACGGTCGGCGAAGAGCGGCGGAACAATCCGTTTTTTGGCGATCAATGACGGTACCCGCCCGCTTCCTCACGGGTTGCAGAAACAGAAACCGGATGCTTCTCGAGGTAATCCAAAGCCTGCCGGAAGTCGGCCATGAGGAGAGACGCGAGGTCCTGCGTCACGCCGTGTCGAACTAGGATGCGCTGCACGACAAGGTCCGCTCGGTGCGCTGGCATCGAATACGCTGGCACTTGCCATCCGGTCACGCGGAGGCGATCCGCGAGGTCATACAACGAATATGGCACATCGGCTCCGTTCCTGATTTTCCAGCTCACGCAAGGAATCCCATTCGCGGGATTTCCATCGAATACTATCTCGAATGGACCGAGTTTCTCGATTTGTGCGGTCAGCCACTTTGCAACCGCGTAGCACGCCATGTGAATTTTCCGGTACCCTTCGCGACCCAAGCGGATAAAATCGTAATACTGCGCGATCACTTGTCCACCTGGCCGCGAGAAATTCAGCGCGAAGACCGGCATGTTTCCTCCGAGATAGTTGACGTTAAAAATGAGATCCTGTGGAAGGTCCGCCTTTTCTCTCCAGATCACCCACCCCGCGCCCAATGGAGCAAGCCCGAATTTGTGGCCCGACGCGTTAATCGACTTCACCCGTGGAATGCGAAAGTCCCAGACCAATTCGGGCGCACAAAATGGTGCCAAAAATCCTCCGCTCGCACCATCGACATGGATCGGGATGTCAATGCCTGTGGATTTTTCGAAATCATCCAATGCCACGGCCACGGCCTGCACCGGTTCATAGTCGCCGGTGAATGTCACGCCGAGCGTTGGCACCACACCGATCGTGTTCTCGTCGCAACGTGCGATGACCTCGTCGGGCGTCATGAGGAATCGATCCCCGTCCATGGGAATCTCGCGAAGCTCGATGTCCCAGTATCGAGCAAACTTGTGCCAACATACCTGAACAGGCCCGCAAATCAGATTAGGGTGCTCGGTCGATAATCCAGCTGCCCGGCGGTTAGCGCGCCATTTCCACTTCATCGCCAGACCGCCCAACATGGCCGCCTCGCTGGACCCCGTCGTAGAACATCCCAGAGTGTCCGCTGCAGCGGGTGAGTGCCATAAATCGGCCAACATGTGTACACACCGCGATTCCAACTCGGCCGTCTGGGGATACTCGTCGCGGTCGATCATGTTTTTGTCGATGCATTCATCCATCAGGCGATGCACCTCGGGCTCCGCCCATGTCTGACAAAATGTGGCAAGGTTCTGACGCGCATTACCATCCAACAACAACTCATCGTGAACGAGCTGGTATGCATCACGGGGTGCCATCTCATCGGCAGGAAACGAAAACTTGGGCAATGCGCGCTGCATGTCCGTGTCCGCAAACACATCAGGTTCGATCGAAGTTCGTTTGGTGTGTAATGGCATAGTCGAGGCTTTGATTGATCGGCCCTTACTATGCCCGCGCTGCGACAAACATAAAGAGGTAATCGAAGTAGAGGCATTCAAACACTGTCGGAATCGATCATGCTCGCCGCGAATAAAACCGCGGGTTTTGTTTTTGGCGTTGAATGCAGGGCACGGCATGGCGATAGTCGCCGGATAGCACCGGAGCGAATGCTGCGGTTCGGATTTTTTCATGACCATTCTAGACCGATACGTTCTTAAAAAGTTTTTAGTTCCGTTCCTCTATTGTTTTTTTGGGTTTATCGCGATCTGGCTTGTTTTTGATCTAAGCGACAACGGACCTGACTTTATTGAGGCGAAGGCGCCGATCAGCTTCATCATGGAGTTCTACCTGAGCCAGATTCCTGAGATCGTTGTGATTAGTTTGCCGATCGGGCAGTTGCTGGCATTGTTGTATTCGCTGACGCAGATGTCTCGCTCGAACGAAATCATCTCGATGCTCGGAGCGGGCCGCAGTGTGACCCGCGTGTTGATGCCGCTGATTGGAGTCGGATTGATTCTTACTGGCGTGTCGGCATTTTTTAACTACGAAGGTGCGCCGCGTGCCGCAAAGACAAAAAAGGAAATGCAACGTGAGCTGACACGTGGAGAGAAGCGTGAGACCGCAATCAAAGGCCACCTTTTCCGTAATCGCGAAAACCAACGCACATGGTTCATGCGTCTGATCCGTCCGGACCGGCAGACCATCAATGATTTTCAGATCATCCAGCAGAACATGAATGGCGAGATCATCACCCAGCTTTACGGCACGCTCGCAACCTATGATGAAGCCACACACACATGGACCATGGATAATGTGAAGGTGATTAAAATGAGCCCGGACGGCAACATCGTGGACACCCAGTTTGCAAACGAAGTGAAAGTCTCAACGTATTCCGAGACGCCGTGGCGCATCGCAAGCTCGATTATGAATTCGGACTTTCTCTCCGTGCCTGAGTTGCGGGAGTATTTGAAGTTCAACGCGGACTTCCCGAGCGACCGATTAGCTCCATTTCAAACGAACCTTTACTATCGTTTCGCCCTTCCGTGGACCTGCTTTGTGGTCGTTTTGCTAGCCGCGCCGATGGGCATCGTTTATTCCCGAACCGGGATTCTTGGTGGTGTTGCGACCGCGATCACGCTTTTCTTTCTGCTCGTGTTTTCGATGTCTCTCTCGCTCGCATTCGGCAAGGGCGGCGCGATTTCTCCCGTGGTTGCCGCGTGGCTGCCACTCGGTATCTTTTTCTGTATCGGCCTGGTGCTACTCTGGTTCCGTTCCACGAGCCGCGACCTGCCATCACTCAAGATTTTCGGCTGACGGGTTATGCAAGCGGATTGGGAAATTAAGAGTCGTTCACACCATTGCTCTCGGAGCGGCCAGGAGTTTGTGGAGGGTGATGTTTTCTACACCCTGCTTTTTCGCGATGGGGATGGATATCGGCGTGAGGACCTCTCCGAGGCGGAGTGGCAGGATCGCAATGATAACATCCAACCGTTTTCATTTTGGAAAAGCACTTACGAACCGCCTGCTCCCCCACCGCCGGAGGCACTTCAGAAAAATGATGCCGAAGCGCTGTTGCGCCAGCTGATCGCGCTGGGTGACATGCGCTACGACAAAACGATCTACATCCTCGCACTGATGCTGGAGCGCAAACGCCAGCTTCGTAGCGTGATAAGTGAGGACGATATTACGCTTGTCTACGAGCACCCCCGCACGGGCGAGACGTTTGTTTTCCGAAATCCGCATCTTTCCCTCGACCAAATTCCTGCGGTTCAACGCGAGGTCGCAGACCTTTTAACCGAATCGCTAGGCGGCAATTCCACGAACGACGGGGAAGCCGAGGTATCACCACCGTCCCATGTGCCGGATCAACTCCCGGCCAGCTGATCGGCCCGAAGAACAATGACGGCGGGATTTCCGTTGTTCCTGGCACCGATGGCCGGGGTGACTAACTCAGTGTTCAGGCAGATTTGTCGAGCGCACGGTGCCGACACGCTCACGTCGGAGTTTGTTTCGGCAGAGGGGATCTTTCATCGCAGCCCAAGAACACGTGAGTATCTGGAATTCGAACCGGATGAACGTCCGGTCGGCGTGCAACTTTTTGGAGCAGACCCAGATCATCTGGCTGAGGCCGCAAAGCAAGCCGCGGACTGGGTGCGTCCCGACTTTATTGATCTAAACTTTGGCTGCCCCGTGAACAAAGTAGTTTGCCGCGAAGGTGGGTCAGCACTGCTTAAAAACTGCCCGCTCCTCGAGCGCGTCGCGAGCGCTGTCGTCCGAGCAGTCGCTCCCCTCCCGGTGACTGCAAAAATCCGCATTGGCTGGAGCGCTACCACCGTCAACGCAACCACCACAGCAAAGATCCTCGAGGACTGCGGCATTCAGCGATTAGCTGTACACGGGCGCACGAAGGAACAAGGCTACACCGGCCTCGCCAATTGGGATGTCATCGGCGAGGTGGCGGAAACGATCAAGATTCCGGTGATAGGCAACGGTGATATCACAACGGCAGACGATGCGATCCGTCGCAGACGCGAGACGCGAGTGGCTGGGCTTATGATTGGTCGCGCGGCCATGACGAATCCATGGATCTTCGCGGAGATCAAAGCCGCTATGAACCCGGGCGGCGGCGGATTTCAACCACCATCCATGACAGACCGCTGGGAGCTTATTATCGAACACTGCCGCCGCGAAATCGTCCGCAGGGGCGGTATCGAGCAACGCGCAATCCACGGCATGCGCTCCCGCCTCATGGCCTACAGCCGGGGCATGCTGGGCGGACGGCATCTACGTGAATCATTTTCAAAAGTGGAGACGTTGTCTGGCGTGGAGGACATCGCTGCCGCATGGCTTTCGACGCACGGCACCGAGCTGCAATGATTCGGCAGCCGATCGTTTTGCTCATTTTGATTCTTGCGCTGGCTCTGCTCGCGAGCTGCAAGGACACACGCCGGCATCAGGTAGAATCTCTGATATGGGCCTCCGCTCCCGCAGGCTTCGAGATAAAGCAAATCGATCCACGCTATGTCATCAAGCGAATGCCCGATGGCACCCACACGGCCGAAATTCCGGTTTACTATCTGGCGTCTGAAAATCGATACTCGATCCGTCGCCTGCTTTCGACGCCAAAAGGAAACGTCCTTGCGAAAGCGATAGACAACGTTGCGGCATGGGCGACATCGGAGCTTCGACCAGAGGATCCGACCCGCAACGAAATCATCCGAATCCGCGCAGACCTTCCCACAGATTCCATTTTGCTGGATCCCACGCTAACCGCTGGCGACGAGATCGCTTCGATCCTTCGTGTGATATGGGCACCGGATCCGAAAATCCTGTCGGGCCTTCCCGAGGTTCGGGGCCAATCCGTTTCAGATCCGGCGATTGGTTTCCTTGAGGGATCCGAAGCCGCTTCGGCGCTGTTTACGTCGATTGGCAAATCGCTGGAAGCCATGGAAACCCTCCGGTCACGCTGGATTTCGAGGCGGGACCTGCGCACAGAGAGCGACCGGAAACGCTGGATGGAGACCTTTGTTTCCGGCGCGGTTTTTGCGAATGCACAGTACCGGTTGATCGTTGTTGCGGGTTTCGACGCGACGACCAAGCCGTCGGTAGTACTCACCGTAGGCGGGAACCCATTGCGAACCCGCTCGCTGCGAACGCAATTGGAGTCGGTCTATGGGGGTGGACTGATCCTTCGTGTGCTGGCGGCGAACGACATCTTGCCGACCAGCCCTAACGCGATGACTCGATTACGCCCCATCCCGAATGCTTCGACGATAGTCCTTGAACTTCCAGATTCTCGCACCTTGGTGGTCACGACGCCCGATGCCGCGAGACTCACTTTGAAGTTCGAGCAGATTGCCGACATGCTTCCCCCGGAACCCTACTGAAATATCCTAACACCATGCCGGGAGCTGAATTCTTTTGCCCTCCTTTAGGCATTGGTGGCACTCTGCGTCGCATGCTTTGGTCCTATCTTGCGGTAATGGCAGGCGGTGCGCTCGGCGTCGGTGCGCGCATGTTCATGACCAATTGGGTCAGTGAGTATTCTGGCGAGGCCTTCCCATGGGGAACCGTTGCGGTCAATGTCCTCGGTTGCTTTATCATTGGTGTGTTCAGTGGTCTGACCGGTCCAGATGGCTTGCTCGTGACCTCTCCGTTAGTGAGGCAAGTCGTGATGGTTGGGGTGCTAGGCGGGTTCACCACATTCTCATCCTTTAGTCTCCAAACCCTGTCACTGATCTCAAATGGGCAGTGGCTTTACGCGTCGGGACACATCGCTCTGACTGTGTTCTCGTGCCTGATAGCCACCACCGTTGGTCTCATGCTCGCCTCCCTCCTACAACCACGATGAATGACTCCACCAACAATCCGATTTTCGAAAGCGATGCTATCCTTCTGAGGATTTTTCTAAGCGAGCGCCAACGTTGGGGGCATGAGCCACTCTTCGAAGCAATCGTCGTCAAGGCCCGTGATGCAGGATTGGCCGGCGCCACCGTGCTGCGCGGCCCGCTTGGATTCGGTGAAGGCGGGAAAATCCAAACCGCAAAAATTCTACAACTCTCCGATAACCTCCCCGTCGTTGTAGAAATCGTCGACTCCGAACCAGCGGTCCAAAAGTTTCTCGAATCGATCGCCGACATGATGGACGGCGGCCTAGCAACGAAACAATCCGTGCGCGCGGTGCATTTCCCGAGACAGACCAAGTAGAGCGATTTTTTGACATTCCCGACCGGTGCTGGCAGGCTTCTGCATTGCGTCAACTGATGAATCTCAACCTCTGCGTCAAGTGTCTGCTTTTTGCCACGCTTCTAGTGACCGTCTTCCGGGCACCGGACTCGCACGCTCAGACTCGCGGACGCACTGAGACTAGCCCCGGGATCGCTGTGTTTAAGCGGTATCAATGGTCGCCACCGAGCGACCTCCTCGCCGCAGAATTTGTTTCGTACGTGGATCGTCGGGCGGAATTTCAGACGACACGTGGATACATCCAATTTCGTCTTCCCCAGAATCAGGTTCGCCAGGTGAATGCAGACGCTGTTGTCGATATTGTTCATTTCAATGAGATCGGCGTGCCCGCGGATCTATTGACCCCGCAAGATGAATCGGCCGTTCGGGCCCGCCTTGAGAAAGCTGAGCGCCTGGCCGCTTACTCTGAGGATGTCGCTTTGATCGTCGACCCATACATTACCGCCCTCCGCAACGAACTGGACCAATACTCCGCAGGCCGAATCAAGCAAAACGGCCTATGGCGCGACAGAGCGAATCACGTTTCTGCGTTGATTGAGCAAATTCTCGCATCCGTGAAGGCTGGTGGCATCGCCGGGCGGAAGGAACTCGAAAGTAAAATCAAAGAAATCCGGGCGGAAGGTCACAGCGGCGCCGCATTCGAACGTCAAATCACCGAACTCCGTGAATCATGGTTCAGCCTCCGTCTCGACCGTGTGGAGGCCATGGTCAAATCCGGACAAGGCCGAGCATCGGGCGATTTACTCGACGAGCTCCGCATGGATATCAGTTCCACTCCAATTGCGAAATCCATCCAGGATCGAATGCAAGCCCTCGCAGATAAGGTAGAGACGCTCGTAGTCGCCGCTCGCCGCTCCGATCTCTTGGCTGAACTGCGTGACTCCGTGACGAATGACGGCCGCAAGGGCGCTGTCTTAAGGGAACTCGAAAAGTTGGGCGTCACAGATCCCAACGACCTCGCTCTGATGGAGTCGACCCGCCAAACGCTAAATCGTCGACAATCTGCCAATCGCACCGTCCAGCTGCTCACCGCAGAAGCAAACAGCGCCTTCGACACAGCTTGTTTACGCCACGCCGAGTCGGGAAGCTTTTTTGGGAGTGGCGACACCAGCCTGCGTGACCTCTCCGCCAAGCTGTCAACCGCATGGGAGGCCACTCCAGCCTCCGAGTCAGGTGCTCGATCCGCGCTCGCCGATCTTCAATCCCTCATCGAAACCGCGGGCCAGCTCAACTTTCATTTGTCAGGAAAAGATTGGAAAGCGGTCCCGGAGTTGGTCACGCGATTCACGGAGATATCCAATCGAACGGGCGCTGGTAAGACGTTTGTTCAGAGCGTGGATTCTGTGATCGCTGAGCGCAGAGCCGCAGTGTCGAAACTTATAGCCGAAGCCGCCGCCAAAGAAGCCGCCGGGAATCGGAGTGAGGCATTCATGTTGTATCTGGAAGCCAGCGAGATGCTTCCCGAGGAACGCACGCAGCGCGAGGTCAAGCGGCTCAGTCAACAGGCACTCGGATTATGATGAAAGATTACGCTATCGGCTATCTAGTCGCACGCCTGTCAGTCGCAATAGCACTCGTGGTGCTGATCCTAGGGTTAGCCGGGAGTGCCCTCTCGTGGAATGTTTTCAACGGCAAAATTGAAGCCGCTCGCGTTCCAGCCGACGCGGGCTTGATGGATGCGATTGATTCAATCAATGCCGCACAACGAGCCGCCATCGAGGAGCTTCGCACATCGGGCCTCGCCGTTTCGCGCAGCGAGCTGCTGAATCCCAGGTATTTTGAGGGCGAGGAATCCATCGCTACTTTGGACCGGCGGCTCGAGCTACTAGCAGATGCGCGCGAGGTGGTGGTTGCCAATCAAAATGAAGTCGTCTCGAAAGTGAGCGCGGGTTTTGACGAACTCATCGCCCAACTGAACGACCTTGCACGGCGCACGACCGCTGCGACTCCCCCGGAAGACAAGCCCCAGACTCCAGAAGCTGAAACCCCGTCCGACGAACCATCGATCACAGCAGAGGCCAGCGCAGAGACTCCCTCGCTTTTTGTGGAATCTTCCAGTCGCGAGGTCTACCTCCGCAGGATTCAAGCACTCGATGCCGCAAAAGTCGCACTTTTGAGTTTGATGACCGAAGTGCAGAAGCCCGAAAATCGCGACCGAATCCAATCCACGCTCTCCGAAATCTCCAACCTTGAGCGTCTGATTTCGCGCGCCGAACAAGAAGAACCTGCAAAAGATGCCAAGCCCGAAGAGGACGATCCAGGAATCAACACCGGAGCGGGCCGCGCGAAACACATCGCATCCGTGCTCGGCAAGCGCAAAACTGGCGTTGTCGCCGCTGTGGTAAGTGATTGGGCCGTGCTTAAGCGGATTGATTCCCTTGCACGAGTGCTAGAAACCCGTCGGCAACAACTCGAACTAAGCGAAACCACTATAGCCAACCTCCAAGTTCAGCGAAACATCGTGAGTTTTGGATTGATTATCATCGGGTTCATTCTAGCCATCGTGCTCGGTGCCGCTGGCGATGTCGCCCGCGCGATCCTCGACTGTGCAAAATACCTGAGCAAGGTCTGACACCTTCGCCGCTCGGGAGAGAAATTCTTCATTTGCGATCCACCCCGCTCACAGCGTAATCGTATCCCGTGCATAGTTTTTATTATCAGGACGAAAAGTTGATGTGTGAGGGCGTCGCATTGGATGCCATCACCGATGCGGTCGGAACCCCAGCATACGTGTATTCAGCGGATACGATCCGCCAGCATTTTCAACGGCTCGACGCGGCCATGGCGGGCGTCGACCACATGATTTGCTACGCCATGAAAGCAAACTCGAATCTTGCGATCTTGAGCCTGCTTCAATCCCTCGGTGCCGGATTTGATATTGTGTCCGGCGGAGAGCTTTTTCGTGTCCTTAAGGCAGGCGGTGCGGCCGGGAATTGCACGTTCGCCGGTGTTGGCAAAACGCGCGACGAGATCGCGTTCGCCCTCAAAGAAGGGGTGTATTCATTCAACATCGAAAGCGAACCAGAGCTCGAATTTATTAGTTCTGTCGCCAGCGAGCTCGGTCTCATCGCGCCGATTGCCATTCGAGTGAACCCGGATGTCGAGGCAAACACCCACAAGTATATCTCGACTGGGAAAAGCCAGAATAAGTTTGGAATCGGGATCGACCGCGCACTCGAAGTCTACGCGAAAGCGGCCACATTACCAAACCTCAAGATCCGAGGAGTCCAAACACATATCGGCTCCCAAATTCTCGATGCCAAACCCTTTGCCGAAGCGGTTGCGAAGCTCGTTCCCATCGTCGAAACACTGAAATCGCTGTATCAAATCGAATTCTTTAGCATCGGTGGTGGCATCGGCATTGTCTACAACCCGGCACTCGAGAGCGGGACTCGTGATTGGTGGAGCGATCCGAAGAGCCTAACCGCAGACGCCTATGCCAAGCTGCTCGTTCCGCTCCTCAAGCCGCTCGGTCTGCGCATCCTGCTGGAACCCGGGCGTTTCCTCGTCGGAAATGCCGGTGTTCTTGTTTCGTCTGTCCTCTACGTGAAAGAGAATCCCACGAAGACGTTCACGATTGTTGATGCCGCCATGAACGATCTGATCCGACCCGCTCTCTACGAGGGATATCATGAAATCCATCCCGTCCAACGTGAGTCAACACGACCTCCTATCAAAATGGATATCGTGGGCCCGGTGTGCGAGAGCGGCGATTTCTTCGCGCAGGATCGCGAGGTTCAAACATTAGCTCCCGGTGAACAGATCGCTTTGATGAGCGCGGGTGCCTACGGATTTGTCATGTCATCGAACTACAACTCCCGGCCTTTGCTTCCAGAAGTTTTGGTGGATGGTGACTCATGGCACCTGATCCGCAAACGCCAATGTCTTGACGATCTCATCCAAGGAGAATGCATCCCGTAGTTCGGATTGCACAGATTCTTTGATCGAATGCGCTCGTCAATCATGTGTGAAACCTGATAATCCCTTTTTCTCGTGAATGCAAAAATCGATTCCCGGCTCGCGGTGAAAAAAACCTACAAATTGTTCATCGGTGGGAGTTTTCCGCGAAGCGAGAGCGGCAGGGTAGAGACTGCGACCAGCGCCGATGGCAAATCGATTCTCGATAACTACGCAAAAGCATCGCGAAAAGATTTTCGGGATGCTGTCGTTAAGGCCCGGGGTGCTCAGCCGAAGTGGGCAGCATCGAGTGCTTATCTTCGTGGTCAGATCCTTTACCGAATGGCAGAGATCATGGAATCTCGGCGCGCTGAACTTGAAATGGAGCTGAGTCGCAGCCGGACGACAACCAAAGCAGCGGATGAGGTGTCGGCAGCGATTGATCTCACCGTGCATTATGCTGGTTGGACCGACAAATACTCACAGGTCTTTTCCTCGGTGAATCCGGTTGCTTCATCCCATTTCAACTTTTCGTTTCCCGAGCCCACGGGGGTTGTCGCCATCGTCGCACCGGATGCCCCCGCCCTACTCGGCCTTGTGGGAACAGTGTTGCCAGCCATTCTATCCGGCAACTCTGCAATTGCACTCGCATCGTCCACCGCGCCATTGGTCGCGATCGGTTGGGCTGAAATCATAGCGACCTCAGACGTTCCAGCGGGTGTGATCAACCTGCTTACTGGTGACGCCGCAGAGCTTGCGCCCCAATTTGCATCACACATGGATGTCAACGCCGTGGTCAATGGCCGTGACGACGACACGATCACCAAGACTTTGCAAGCGGGCAGCGCCGAAAATCTCAAGCGCTTCGCGAACCACTCAAATTCGCCCTCAGCTTGGAAGTCCGCCCCCGCAAATCCTTATTGGATCTTGGACACCGTCGAAACGAAAACAGCGTGGCACCCGATCGGGGTGTGATTTTTTGGCATCATGCCACGCGCACTGCTGCTTGTCCTCGATAGCGTAGGCTGCGGCCATGCTCCCGATGCCGAAGATTACGGCGACTTGGGTGCGAATACACTTGGTCACATTGTTGAATCGGTTCCCGAGATTCAGCTTCCGGTTTTGCGTTCTCTTGGGCTCGACCACGCACTAGCTCTGTCGGCCGCTGCGTCTCCGTCCGGACATGAACTCGGCGTCGGCGTGATGACAGAACGCTCCGCAGGCAAAGACACCACCACTGGTCATTGGGAACTCGCTGGAGTGGTTCTCGAAAAACCCTTTCGGACGTTCACGTCGTTCCCGAACGAGTTGGTGGAAGCCATCGAACGCGACGCCGGAGTCCGATTTATCGGGAATATCCCATCGAGTGGAACCACGATTTTGGAGCTTCTCGGCCAGGAGCACATGCAATCGGGCCGCCCAATCCTCTACACCTCGGCGGACTCGGTGCTTCAGATCGCTGCCCACGAGGATGTCGTTCCACTCGAACAGCTCTACCGGATGTGCAAAGTTGCGCGATTCCATTGCGATCGTTGGGACATCGGGCGTGTGATCGCTAGACCATTTGTCACGGGATCGGCGCTCGGAGAATTCGTCCGAACCCCGAACCGCCACGATTTTTCGCTTGTTCCTCCTCCAACCGTTCTGAATGCACTAAGCGATGCCGAAATTCCAGTTACCGGCGTTGGGAAAATCTATGACATCTTCGCGGGGAGCGGCATCAATGAATCATTTCCCACGCAGTCGAATGCCGATGGGATGCGAACGATTGACTCACTGTGGGCGTCCAGAACAAGCGGATTGATCTTCGCCAATTTGGTTGATTTTGACATGCTTTTTGGACACCGGCGGGACGCATCGGGATATGCCCACGCACTTGAGGTGTTCGATTGCTGGCTCGGCAAATTTTTATCGTCCATCCGTCCAGATGACCTCGTCATCATTACGGCGGACCATGGCAACGACCCAACGTGGTCAGGGACCGACCACACACGTGAACGCGTCCCGGTTTTTATCCCCGGCGGAATCGGTCACACCGCAGAAATTGGTGTCCGTGATTCCTTCGCCGACGTTGCGGCTACACTCACCGCCTATTTTGGAGTCACTCCATGGGCCTGCGGTAAGAGCCTCATCTAAGCAGTTGGGGATCGCCGTCAGTCTTTGATTTGTTCCGCCTTCCAAGTAGACATAACACGCCGATCATGATGAAAGGACAGAGCGCAGCGACGAGGAGGCCGGCTCGCAGGCCCATTTGATCAGGCGCGATTTCGGGACCAAAAATCCAGGTCATCCATGCGAGAGCACCATGAGCCTGATCAGCGATCAATCCGACACTCCATGGGACTAGGGCCGCTCCTGTGTCTCCGGCTGCTGCCAAAAATGCAAACATCGACGCTCCTGCCATCGGAAACCGATGCGTAGAGAGCGATAACGTGCCAGGCCACAACATGCTTACGAATAGCCCCGACGTTACACACGCCAACAATGCAAGCAGGGGCGATGGCGACAGAGCCATCATTAAAAATGTCCCCGTCGACAGGATCGCACCCACAATCATGATCCGGCTCAGCCCTCCCTGCTCGCCACGCAATCCAAACCACACTCGCCCAATAATCATCCCAATACCGAACAGCGTGAAGCCGACCAAGTCCGCCACGACTTTAGAATATCCCAGTCCGCCCTCAACATACGCAGACGTCCATTGAGCAACGGTCACCTCCGTCGCGCCCGACAAGAACATCGCGGCTAACAAAAGGAAAAACGTCGGTTTCAAAAAGAGCGATCTCAGGGTGGTGCGCGATCCGTCCGACACAAATGGCGGAATCGCTACCATCATGAATCCAAATGTGTTCAAAATCGGAAACACCGACCAAGCAAGAATCACAGTACGCCAGCTCGCTATGCCAAAGAAATACAGAGCGACACCAGTTACGATGATTACCGCCACTTTCCCAATCGGATAGTATGCATGCAACATCGCCATCGCGGAACTCTTTCGCTCCGAGGTGATTGCGTTGATTATCGGGCTCAACAACACCTCCAGCAATCCACATCCAATCGAAAACACCACCGTTCCCAACATCAAGCCATGATACGGCGAATCAAACCATCCCGGCGCCAAAGCAAATAGCCATAGACCGATTCCCGCCAGCAAGTTCGCTGCAACAATCAACGGCTTCGTCGGGACCCGGTCTGCTAGCCAGCAACAAATCAAATCCACCACCATCTGGGTCAAAAAGTTCACCAAAACCAAACGCCCTATCTGCTCCCACGAGAGATCGAACTCCTGGCGAAGCGGGATAAAGAGGATCGGTGTCAGGTTGATTACCAACGCTTGGATGAACATCCCAAGATAGCAACACCGGACAAGTAATTGGTTTGTTCTCAAAGCAAGTTTGATCGTATATTGCAAACCCGCTTGGTTTGCAATGGATGCTCACCCGCTCGCGATCTGGTGCGGCCAACAAGATGTGAATAAGTGGTGAATTTCTGCCTACTATTGTGGGTTTTGTGCTCGTATCACCGCGTTACTCGCCATCGTACCGGGCAATTGATTCGCCTATTCACAATGCCGATAGAGCGTGGAACACCCATAGAATCAGTGAGGAACAGTCCCAAGTCGTCTTGTTCACATCGTTATTATTAATAAGCTCTGTCTGCCAAAAAACAGAAAATTAATACGCGTGTGAACAACTCTGGTCTGAATCAAGGTTTTGGCAGTCTTTTGATTTGGGCATCGTGGTTCTGACCTGCCCCCGGAAGCGGGACACTTCAAAACTAGAGATCTGCGTTTTGTTTCGTTGTTTGGTTTCTTTGCCGCGTAGGTGCGCAAGCACCCGGTTGTTCCCCCCGAACGCCTGCCGCGGCGAG